>SDBV01005386.1_pt1 | contig 18093 bp, 15 predicted proteins | sample 2277081 | NCBI WGS metagenome assembly SDBV01 (sample SAMN10402039, study PRJNA504765) | marine sediment metagenome | isolation source: marine sediment core GS10_PC15, 223 cmbsf | place: Arctic Ocean: Southern Knipovich Ridge | collected 2010 | reverse complement strand
GGTTGGCTAATCCTTACCGGACAGGATTGGTTACCTGTAGGGAAACTAAGAGGTGTTTCATAACTTATTACATTTATTCGCCTATTAATCCCCACCTCACGGATTTAGCACGGCGCGATAACTTTTTGGATGGGATGTAATAATTCCGGCGAAAAATACCAATTTCATCAACTAATCCATCAACATTAATAATCACTCTCTCGTAAAACGCCGTATTCACCGGTATTCTAAGTAAAAGTTCGAGTGCTACTGAAACCAAATCGTAATCTGATCACCAGATCAGGCTTAAAATCAATTGTCCTAAAAGATCGTAATCATGGAATCAAAAATCGTAAATAATCAAGAAGTAGCTGAGGTGGAATTAAGATACAGAACTTATGTCCGTCTAGATAATCGTGCAAAAATAAAATCAAGCTAGGATGCCTATAGAATTCTGTTTGACTCTTTATATAAGAATACCACTAAACTAAAGATTGAAGAATTTGAATAACAATAAATTAATAGAGCCAACAGAACCCTCGGAATGGTATTTCTTTCCACGGAAACCACCTTTGGTAGTATCGTGCAAATAAAGCTTCTTCTTTAATATGCCATATTAGCTAATTGGTAGAATCAATCCCACCCACAACCTGATCCACTACAACTTGTTGAACAACCGCCTGCACCACATTCACCTCCTCCACAGACTGCTTCACCTACAGTTTTAAGAAGCTGTGATTTTTGTTCTTGCCTTTCATCCCAATAGGCATACCTGTCTTTAAAATTATTAATGATCTCCTCGAGATTCTCGAAAGCCATATCATTAACAGTCTCCATATGATTAGATTTTGAATATAAATATAATAAAATTAAACAACTTCATCATAAGTTTTAATCCTTTCAGAAATAATTTCTTCCATATCAATGTTTTCTTCTATCCATTTTCGACCATTTTCTCCAACTTGTTTTAGAAAACCACCCTTGTTTTCTATGATTTCAGTTAATTTTGACGTGAAATTTTCATCGTTTCCTGGATTTACCTTGATAACGCCATTATTATAGTCTTCAAGTTTCTTATAAAATCCTATTTCGTTGCTTATTAAAACAGGAGTACCACAACTCATAGCTTCTCTTGGAAGGATGGGACCATGAATATTTACCCCAAAATTATGCTCGACAGAAAGTATACAATCGGAGGAGGAAATATATAACGGCATTTTCCAAGGTGGAATAAACTCATGAAAAACAGTTTTATCTCTAATTTTAGTGGCAGCCACTGATTCTTGTATCCTTTCCATATCTCTCCCGTTTCCAAAAAATATCAAAGTAAAATCACTCTTGACTTTTGATATACACTCGATTAGATTCATTACTCCCTTTCCTCGTTCCATTTTGCCAAAGTGACTTATAATAGGGCTATTTACTTCCTTACCAAGCAATTTAGAGAGACTAGATTTTGTTTGTATTGGGCAAAAAACATCTGTATTGATAAATGACTTTGTTTCAATAACTCGATCAACATCGATGTCAAGATTCTGGAACATCTCTTTCCCATTGGGAAATGTTATTATTCTGTGAGCAGATTTTAGAACCTGATTTAACACATTTGAAAAATGGGGAGAATTAAGAAGTCTAGTTATATCACTTCCTGCATGTGATATTATTAATGGTAGGTCGTAAAGTTTTGAAAGATACGAGGCAACAAAACCATATGGTAGGAGGTAAGAACCTTCAATAATGTCAATATTTTGATTCTCAATTATTTCTATCCCTTTGGAGATAAGTTTTAAGTCAAATGGATTATAATATGGAATAAACTTAGGGATATTGAAGGGTGAGGTATTAAACATTTTAAAATTTGGTAGTGAAAGATTAGCAATATCTTCAGCACTCAGTTTGCTTCTGTACATATTTTCCACTTCAAAGGCATTTGTCAGAAGAAAAATATTGATACCTCTTTTACAAAGCTCTCGGGTTATCCAAAATGCTTTTGAACTTTCGCCACCTTCAATTGGTGGAAACTTAGATATTTTTAAGATGTTCATACTTCTTTCCAGCAATGGGGATCTTGTTTAAATAAACTTCCAGAATAAGCATATGCTACTGCCGGGCATCCTCTGCAAGAATTAACTAAATTACATTTTGAACATTTTTCCAAATTTTCAACATCTCTAATTTCATTTAACCCTTCAGATTTTAGAAATACATTGATCAACTTTTCATCAGGGACTTTACCTACATAAACGGGCATTCGCCTACAAGCTAAAACATTGCCATCAGAAAGGATTGATAAATGTCTAATACCCATACCACATCCATCAACAATTCTATTAGTGCTTTGAGGCATTAGTAGACCTAATTCATCGTATAGCAAATTCCACAAGTTTTCTTTTCTTCCAAAACGAGTTTTTGAAGAGTTGAGCAATATTCGGTACGTATCTAAGATATCGAACAATATCTGATGGTACTCACTTGGAGAAAAATTGTCATTTACGTCAAGTCCTGACGGATCCTTTTTGATTGGCACGTATCGCGCAAAATCAAATAAACTGACTTTATTATTTATGAAATGAATCAATGGAATTAAATCCTTAGAATTAGCTTTGCTCAAGGTGAACATACAAACTGATTGGATATCATTTGTTCTAAGCAACTCAAATGCCATCAGAGTTTTGTTGAAACTACCCTTCCCTCTTATTAAATCATGAGTTTCTTCAAGACCATCTAAACTCATTTGATAATTAGTGATTTTATACCTCTTCAATATTTTAACTATACTATTATCTAAGAGGTGCGGATTCCCAAGAATATTAAATCTTATACCTCTACTTGCCGTTTCTTCAAGTATCTTGAAAAAGTCATCTCTTAAAAAAGGATCTCCTCCCGTAAAACTTATAAAAGGTGTAGCTTTTAGCTTATTACAAAAAGATATAAAGTCATCAAGAATTTTGGTACAATCGTTAAACGATAACATATTGTTTTTTTCCGTAATAAAAGTCGGAGAATCATACATATAACAATGCTGGCACTTCTGTTCACATTCGACCGTTAAATGCCACTGTAGAACGAATCGAGGCATAGTTATTTGATTAAAAACTTATTAGAAGACAGATAATTCTATATCTCTATGTTATAAAGTTACAAAAATATATTCCAACCTTTTTTGCAAATCGTATATCATCAGCAATATCCTCAAACTCTTGTGTTAATATCTTAGAAATGGTTTACCAACTCTTATGGAAAAAATGTCTCAGTTAGCAAAAAGGCAATTTTGAAGGCCTTACCTGAATCTAGAGTTGCTATAGTCTCTAGTATCATCAACAAATCCGTCAACAACAAATTTTCTTTATTAATAGATCGCTATATTTACCGGAATAATGGCCATTGGTTCAGGTGCTATCTCCACCAAATAACTCAGATTGATCAATTAAATGCCTTTAGCTGAAGTTTTTTGGTAAAATGGTCACTTCCATCTTTTGAATTTGGTAACTTGTATTTAGAAAACTCCAATCAAATGAAACTTACCACTCAAGGATTAAAGGAATTGATTGATAATCATGTTGATATCGAGATATATGATCATTATCCGATGGAAGACATAATATCATTAGCTGAAAATGCGACTAAGAACAATAGAAAAATCTCTATCAAGGTTAGAGAGAAAGGGCTGGAAGATTTAAAAAGGATCGCAGTAGCAGCCAATGGAAACTTAAAAATAATCCTTGATTAATATCAATTTAATTTAAGAGGTTCTTAAGTATCACAAGGCTATAAATCAATTCTACAAATAATAATGACACTTATTATTACTCAGATATCAAAACATGGTATATTACATGCTTCAGATTCAAATCTATCTGATAGTGGGGGATCAACAGTTGGAGAAGGCACTAAGTGTTTCGTTATACCTAAGTTAAAAGCAGGATTGACAGTTGCTGGAGCATATGGTGTAGGTAATTTAAGTATGGATAGGTGGATGCCTGAGTTTATCAAAAAATCTAATGCTGTTGATTTAGAACAATTTTCTGAAGAATTGCGAACTGCCTTAGAACAAGAAATGGATTTCGAACAAAAGGAAAGCGGAAGTTTAATTCATGTCGCTGGTTACGTAAAAAAGCAAGAGAAATATCATCCAGAATTTTGGTTTGTAAGAAATGTTTACCATTTAGATCTTAGTACTGGTGAGTATTCTGATATTCGTAAAGAGTTTACAAAAAGCGAAGATTTTTGGACTAGAGATAATAAATCATCAGATCTATTCAGAAAATGTCAATCAGATGACTCGATGTATCAATTATACATCAACGGGTTTAGTCCTGGTAGAATTGGATATAATATTGTTCAAGCTCATTTAATGGAATTTTTCTCGAAAATCTGGTCACATCCTGATTGGGAATTTAGACCTCCAAAAAATATTGATGAGGCTGCACTACTTGTTGTAGACTATATGAGAATTATAAATACTATTTTCAAGATTTCTGATTATTCAGGACAAGTAATTGGGGGTACTATAAAGTATCATAAAATTCCTCAACCTTCAAGTATTGAAACAAAAGTAGTCACCGGTGAATAGTAATATTTGCATGAAATAAAATATAGTTAAGATTAACTGAAAAAAGGGAAATCAAATCAATCAAAAATATTTCCTTTAATACTCCTATCAGCCCTAATAAAAAAAGCCCCTGATGACTTCTGAAATACTAAGTATTAGAAAATCCCTTAACAAAGCATTCCTTAAAGTAAAGCCAAACAGATCACAAATTGAGTTATTAAAGTCAAATCTGCAAGATCTATTCCATCAGATAAATGAAAGTGAATCAGAAGAATATCATAAAAATCTAATAGCAGAATTTCTAAAGAAAACCTATTTCCATCCCAATCATTACATCAATACAAAAGGACGAGCTGACTTAGTAATCCATAATGGCAAAGATTCAAAAAGTTCAGTAGGAGTAATCATTGAAACCAAGAGGCCAGGCAATAAGGCAGAAATGCCTATAAAGGATAACATCAATACAAAAGCTGTACATGAATTAGTACTCTATTATCTCAGGGAAAGAATAACTCAAAAGAACCTTGAGATAAAGCATCTCATAGCCACAGATCTGAATGAATGGTATGTTTTTAATGCGCAGGATTTCGAGAAGATATTTGCAAAGAATAAGAAGTTCGTAAAAGACTTTGAAGCGTTCGAAGATGGAAGGCTATCAGTAACAAAAACAGAGGATTTTTACAGTCAAATAGTTCAACCTTTTATTGATGAACAGGATATCTCCAGTCCAGTCTCTTGGTTTGATATTCGAGATTTTGAATCTTTCCTTGGTAGTGAACCAAAAGAGAACGACAATAAACTTATCGGTCTCTATAAAATCTTATCTCCAGAACATCTACTAAAACTGCCCTTTGTCAATGATAGCAACACATTGGATAAGAAATTTTACAATGAGTTATTGCACATCATCGGGTTAGAGGAAAGGAAGGAGAAAAGTAAGAAGCTGATTGAAAGAAAGTCAGAGAAATCAAGAGATAATGGGTCTTTTATTGAAAATGCGATCAATATCCTCCGATATGAGGATTGTCTGAACCAGCTTGAGAAACCTTCAGATTACGGTTCAGAAACGGAAGAACAACTTTTTCATGTGGCACTTGAGCTATCTATCACATGGATCAACAGAATACTGTTCCTTAAGCTTCTAGAAGGACAATTGGTACGTTATCATCAGGGAGATACATCTAATAAATTCCTGGATCCGGAATTGATTCCTGACTATGATACCTTAAACAAACTCTTCTTTCATGTATTGGCTGTAAAAGAAACCGAAAGAGGAGATCATGTTAAAGACAAATTCAGGAATATCCCCTATCTAAATAGCTCTTTATTTGAGCCCAATGAGCTTGAACATAAGACTATTCGCATAAGTAATCTTGAAGATTATTATACAATTCCCATATTAAGCAGTACTGTATTAAAGGATTCTTCTGGTAAGAAAATATCAGGAAGGATGAATCCTCTTCATTATCTGTTGAATTTCCTCGATGCTTATGACTTTTCAAGTGAAGGAGCAGAAGATATATCAGAAGAGAACAAGACGTTGATTAATGCTTCAGTATTGGGCCTTATTTTCGAAAAAATCAATGGCTATAAGGATGGCTCCTTCTTTACACCAGGTTTTATCACGATGTATATGTGTCGTGAGACCATCCGGAGAGCTGTTGTACAAAAATTTAATGAGTCCAAAGGATTGAATTGTGAAACATTGGATGATCTCTATAATCATATTGATGATAAGAAAGAAGCTAACGAAATAATCAATAGTCTAAAGATTTGTGATCCGGCAGTAGGATCAGGTCATTTCCTTGTTTCAGCCTTGAATGAAATCCTTGCAATAAAGTCAGAACTTAAAATACTCTCCGATGCTAAAGGAAAGGTATTAAGGGACTATAATGTTGAAGTGATCAATGATGAATTGGTTATTACTGATGAAGACGGAGAATTTTTTGAGTATCATCCGAAAAATCCAGAGAGCCAGCGAATCCAGGAGACTTTCTTCCGTGAGAAGCAGACTATCATTGAAAACTGCCTATTTGGCGTCGATATCAACCAGAATTCGGTGAAAATCTGTCGTCTTAGGCTCTGGATCGAATTATTAAAGAATGCCTATTATCGGCCAGATTCTGGCTTTAAAGAGCTGGAAACCCTGCCCAATATCGATATCAATATTAAATGCGGGAATTCACTTATTAGTAGATATCCATTGGATGTCGATATTAGGCGTGCATTAGCCAAGAGCAAATGGTCTATTGACAGTTATCGGCTAGCTGTTATGACTTATAGAAATGCTGAGAATAAGGAACAGAAGCATGAAATAATAGAATTGATAAATCAAATCAAAGCTGATTTTGAGGTCGTAGTGGCACTTAACGATAAACGCTTACTAAAGTTGAATAGACTGAAAGGTGAACTAATGGCCTTAACCAGTCAAACTAGTTTATTCGAGCTATCTAAGAAAAAGAAAGGAGATTGGGATAGGAAAGTGAATAAGATCAGCGATGAACTGAATACGACAGAAAAGGAACTAGAAGAAATAAAAGATGGAAAAATATTTGATCATTCTTTTGAATGGCGATTTGAATTTCCTGAAGTACTAAATGATGAAGGGGATTTTATTGGATTTGATGCAGTCATTGGAAATCCGCCTTATTTCCCATTATCTAAAATAAAACATCTTGGAAAATATTTTGAGAGTGAGGGATATAAAACCTATTCTAAAAGTGCTGACATATACTGCCTTTTTTATGAAAGAGGTAGTCAGATTCTTAAGGATTTTGGTATTATCACCTACATTACTTCGAACTCATGGTTGAAATCCATTTATGGGGATATTCTTAAGGATTTTTTTATTAATGAAATGCACCCTCTTATTCTTATAAATATTGAGGACATTCAAATATTTGAAGAAGCTACTGTTGAATCGGATATCTTAACACTTCAGAAAAAACAAATTGAAAATGAATCAAAGCTATGTAATATTTCTCAAGATTTTTCCTTAGGAACATCATTGAGTCAATACGTTGAAGAAAATCATTTTAAATTCGATTTATCCTCTACTACGGAATGGTATATAAAAGATCAAGCATCCCTTTTTCTGAAAGAAAAGATAAAGAAAAACAGCAAGTTGCTTAAAGAGTTAGATATAGAGATAAATAGAGGATTCTTAACAGGTTTTAACAAAGCTTTCATCGTAAATAGCTTAGTAAAGGATGAATTGATATCCTTGAATCATGCTAAAAGCACTATTGTTAAACCAATTTTAAGAGGGAGAGATATTGCTAAATATAATTACAAATTTGCCGATTTGTGGGCGATATGTACATTTCCAAGTCTCACGATTGATATAAATGAATATGTATCGATCAAGAACTACCTTCTAAGTTTTGGTCAAGATAGACTAGAACAAAGTGGGAAAAGTGGTGCAAGAAAGAAAACGAATAACAAATGGTTTGAGACGCAAGATTCTATTTCATATTGGAGAGAATTCAAGAAGCCAAAAATCGTATGGGGAGAGATATCTGATATACCAAAATTTGCTTATGATGACGAAAACTATTATGTAGAAGCGACCTCATTCATAATGACAGGGGGAAAATTAAAGTATCTGTTAGCAATCTTAAATTCAAGAGTTTCAGAATGGTACTTCAATCAAATATCTACTACAACTGGAATGGGGACTAATCGGTGGAAGAAGTATAAAATCGAATTGCTACCAGTAAAGCAACCTTCAAAATTAGTTGAAACAAAAATTGAAAATCTTGTCGATCAATTATTACACAGTAGAAAGATAGATCCTGATAACAAAGATGTTAATCTAGAGAATGAATTAGATAAGGTGATCTATTCACTTTATGGTCTAAATAAAGAGGATATTGAAATTATTGAAAAAAGTACATCAAATTAAAATGATCTACGAAATACGAATAGAACTAAAAGGCATCGAACCAAAGATTTGGAGAATGGTCCAAGTGAATTCAGACATCTCCCTTAATGAACTTCACCATATCCTCCAGATCGCAATGGGTTGGACAAATTCACACCTTTATTCCTTCATAATCGATGAGATCGAATACAGTCTAAAGGATTACGATTACGACGATCATAAATATGGGAATGCAAAAGCATATCGTTTGAAGGAGTTCAAGGATGAGTCTATAGAATATCTATATGATTTTGGTGATTATTGGGAGCATTCCGTAAAGGTCCTTAAAGAAGTAAAGGATGAGAGATTACTACATCCAATATGCATTGAAGGAGAAGGAACTTGTCCTCCTGAAGATGTTGGAGGGACTCATGGATTTGAGGAGTTCAAAGAAATAATGAAAGATAAGGATCATCCGGAAAGAGAGTCGTATATTGAATGGTATGGATCTGTATTTGATCCTGATAAAGTAAACTTGGAGGAGATCAATAAGAATCTGGCAAATCTAAAGGAGTATATAAAGGAAATTGAAAGTGATACAAAGTAATATCTTGAATACCTATCTATACATTAAATTTGACATGGAGGACCATTTAAAAGAATTAAGAGATAGAATCACAGCTCATTTCTTAGAAAAAACTACTAGCCATCAAGTGAATGTTATTGATAGTCAACATTATCAACAAGAATTGAAGTACATACGAGATATTACTTTCGACTTTATTGATTCACTCAGAGCCGTTTCAGCAAATTCTACAAGAGCTGGTAAATTATATAATGACTTTTTGACTATAAGAGCGATAGATGATCTAATTCAGTCTGCAATAGGAATATTTGCAATTGTGGAAAATGGAATACATAACACTGCGAGGCGCGAGTTAAGATATATGATTGAGATGATGACTAAATTCGTCATTGTGGATTATGAAAAAATGGGAGCTAATCTTGATATTAAAACTCAATACTTAGCGACTGAAATACCAAAATCATCAATTGACATAATAGAGAAATATATCCCTCCTTTAAATGCCTCTATTTCAAGACAATTCAGAAGTGAAGTGAAAGATTTTTTTATAAAGACATCTGCATATGTTCATCCATCAAAAATGCAAATGGAGGAACGGATTAAAAATTATATGAATGGAAATACTATTGGATTTGAGTCGGCTAAAATGTTTGCTGATGTAAATAAATCTATTTTTAGGACATATGACATGATTCTGGTTATGATGTTTCACGGTTTTGGCCCTTCTATGAGTGGGGATTTATTTATCGAGTTGTTTGACCGAAACAAAAAGTGGAAGTTTCATAAAGGTAAATATGTAAAAGAATACGCAAAGTTCATCGCAAACAGGTAGAATTATTCCCACACTTCTCTTGGAAAATTTCAGTATAATGAACATAACTTAGATAGAGATGGAAGAAATAGAAGTCAGTCCAGATTTACTATCGAAATCCTTCAAAAGAAATATCAATCATATTGAAAGAAGCTCACTCTTAAGTAGTAAATACCTATTTCACTTCACAGATGCTTTTGAAAATCTTACAGGTATCCTAACTAATGGGTTCAAACCCTCTATAGGAGATGGAGAAATTCAGGCTTACCAATACGAAGTATATGAATTAGCTACGATGATGAAAGCATTTGGATATGAGAAAGCAGTGCCTGAAGTGATTAATATTCCAATTTGTTGTTTTTGTGACATACCTCCAAAACTGGCTAAAGTACATCGAAAAAATTATGGATATTACTCAATAGGTTTGTCAAAGAATTGGGGTATTGCAAATAGACTAAATCCTTTAATTTATATGCCGAATGATACATACCTGCATAGTAGACTTAGCGCTATTTTCTCAATTTCCAAACGAGAGCACGAAACAGGAGATTATTCAGAAATGCCTGTGATGAATCTATTTTATGAATTAAAAAAGCTAAGATACATTATCAAACCTTATTCAAATGTAGAGACCAATTATAAGTATTATGATGAAAGAGAATGGAGATATATTGCTCCAAATCCTGATGATATTAATTATGACGATCCAGAGCATTTCTTAAAATTTGAGAAGGGAGATATATACCGTATCACGGTAAGATATAACTGGGAAAAAAGAGAATACTGGCCTTGTTGAATGAACAGTATGGAAGTTTTAAGAGTGGTAAGATCAATGTTAGGAATGTACCAAAGTCAGCCGATTTCTTTGAAAAGAAGATAAACAATTGAAGTAATTTCACAGCATTTTAAAATCCATCAACGCCTCCGTCAACAGAAATTGGAAAGCCCCCGAAGACACTAGGTCTAGCGGGGGCTTTCGCGGTTTGGTGGTGGTGCCACCAGGAATTGAACCAGGGACACCAGGATTTTCAGTCCTGTGCTCTACCAACTGAGCTATGGCACCGATGCTTTAAAAGCGAGGCAAATTTAATATATTTTTTTGAAATTCTCTAAATTGACACCAGATGCCTTAGTTTTTATACTTTTGTGCCGACCATGGAACCTCTGTTCAAGACATATCAATTAAAAAATGGCATACGGTTAATACACAGACCTAACCAGTCCGAAGTGGCACACTTTGGTCTCATTGTTCATACAGGTACCAGGGATGAACTACAGGAAGAACATGGACTGGCGCATTTCATGGAACATATGTTCTTCAAAGGGACCCCGAAAAGATCGGCGTACCAGATCATATCCAGACTGGAAGACACAGGTGGTGAAATCAATGCTTATACCACCAAAGAGGAAACTGTGCTCTATGCTACATTTCTGAAACAGAACTACAAAAAGGCCATTGAGTTGATCCAGGATATTTTCCTTCATTCAAAGTTCCCTGAAAAAGAGAGAGAAAAGGAAACTGAAGTAATCCTGAATGAGATCCAGAACTATGAAGATTCTCCTTCTGAATTAATCTTCGACCGGGCCGAAGAGATGCTTTTCCCCAATCATTCAATTGGCCGTAACATCCTGGGATCGGAAGAATCTCTGATAAAATTCAGAAATGGAGCCATGGAGAAGTTCCAGCTGGAGAACTATGCCACTGAAGAGATTGTTCTGACTTCGGTGGGAAATATCCCGTTTGAACAAATCAAGTATGCCACAGAGAAATATTTTTCCGGGATTCCACATAAGAGCCGCCTTAGAAAAAATGTGTATCCCGAGGCCTCCATGGGGGGGGAAACCACCGAAAAGAGAAATACATTTCAAAAACACTGCATGCTGGTTTGGAAAGCATATTCATTGCCCGACCAGAGACGGCTGCAATTGTATCTGTTAAACAATATTCTGGGCGGACCGGGAATGAATTCAAGGCTCAACCTCGCCTTGAGGGAGAGGCGTGGATATTCATACAGTGCTGAATCACACTATGCCCCGTACACCGATACCGGGGTGATGATGATATATTTCAGTTGTGATGGTGATCGGTTTAAAAAATCTTTACAGGTTACCAGGGGGGAAATAAACAAACTCAGAACAAAACTCATAAACGATACCAGGCTCATTAACGCCCGGAAACAGCTTGTGGGACAGCTTGCCATTTCTTCTGAGAACAACGAACACCTGATGCTAACCATGGGGAAAAGCTACCTTATATTTAACCGTGTGGATAGCCTCGATACGATCAGGAAAAAATTAGATGATATTACAGCTGCACAACTCAGGGATACCGCCAACGAGATCCTTCACCCCGAAAACCTAAATGTGCTGATTTTTGAATAATGGAGCTCTTTAGCAACCCGGAACATCTTGATCATTACCTGGTTAATCACTCTACACAGGAGGATCCGGTGCTCACCGAACTTTCCCGGCATACTTACTTAAAGGAGATCCATCCAAGGATGTTATCCGGACATATTCAGGGTAGTTTTCTTCGCATGTTCAGTCATATGATCTCCCCTGTCCAAATCCTGGAAATAGGCACTTACACCGGGTATTCAGCCATTTGCCTGGCAAAAGGACTTAAACCAGGCGGTACCCTGACCACCATCGAGATCAATGAAGAATTCAGGGAAATCGCCCTGTCCTTCTTCCGGAAAGCCGGAGTTTCAGACCGGATTGAGTTAATCAATGGAGATGCGCGAAATATCATACCATCCCTTACAGGTATGTTTGACCTTGTGTTTATGGATGCCCATAAAGATGAGTATAACGCATATTACAACCTGGTATTTGATAAAGTTTCTCCAGGGGGTTATATCCTTGTGGACAATGTACTCTGGGGAGGGAAGGTTCTTGATCTTTCTGAGGCAGATCCAACCACCAATGCCATCAACCGGTTTAGCGAGATGATCACAGCTGATGTGAGGGTAGAAAACCTGTTATTACCCATTCGTGACGGTATAATGGTAATAAAAAAGCTATAGCTATTGAATATTTCATGTTCCATAACAAACAATTTCCCTTTTCAAATTGTTGTATTGCCTGAAACCGTGCAGGAGAAAAGAGGAAATGGCAGTTTATTCAATTAAAGAGTTAGAGAAATTATCCGGGATAAAGGCCCATACGATCAGGATCTGGGAAAAAAGATACAACCTGATCGAACCCCATCGTACCAAAACCAACATCAGGTATTACACTGATAACGATCTTAAAAAAATTCTGAATGTTGCGGTACTAAACAGACAGGGTATGAAGATCTCGAATATTGCCAGGATGAATGAACTCAAACTCAAAGAGGAGATAATCCGGGTAACCAAAGCAACTGATTCACATAACACCATTGTTGATCCAATGATTATTTCAATGATTGACATGGATGAGTATAAGCTGGAAGCCATCATTGATAAATCCATTTCTAAAACTGGATTAAAATCAACAGTGGTCAATGTACTCTATCCTTTCCTTGAAAAAGTGGGTATATTGTGGCAATCGGGTGAGGTGAACCCGGCACAGGAGCATTTCGTATCCTGCCTGATTCGTCAGAAAATCATTTCTTCAACAGAACAGTTACCGAAAACTTTTAATCCCTACGCAAAAAAATTCATGCTTCTATTGCCCGAAGGGGAACGGCATGAAATTGCACTCTTGTTTTCTAATTTTCTGATAAAGGAAGCCAATCACGAAGTGATCTATCTTGGCCAGTCTGTACCCTATTCTGATGTACTGGCTACAGGCGCACACAAGCAATTCGACAGCATACTTGTGTCCAGCACCATCACCCAACCTGAATTTGATTTCATCCAGTACCTGAAGGATCTTGGTGTAGCTTTTCCCGATAAAAAGATCCTCTACTTTTCCAGCTTTCTGATAGAGAACCCATCTGAATTATCCTCGAATCATATTCATTTGAACATCATCAAAGACCTCTCTGACTACCTAACATCACTGTAGGTCCTGCTATTCTCGTTTTTATTGATGTTTGTTCATTGTTTTCCACTTCCACAGGCGATTTCAATTCTACATTTTGATCTCTTCATTGCAGAAATATAGACCTATATATCTTTATTTCGTATGCTATTGTAAGGATTCTGGTATAAAACCGACAACTAATATTAAGTGAGAATACAATTATGTTTAACTAAATGATGGTGATGATAAACAAAATTATGATATCCAGTAATTTAGAATATTCGGCAGTAAAACACCCGAATATCCTCTATTAATAAGTCAAGCGGATGAAGATGCTATTTGGAATGATGATCAAATCAATTACTTATATGGTGTGGATACTTGACTAGTGTTTAGGTTATATATATATTTGTTAAACAATAATCGCTATTGATAACCTTTAGTCCTACAGATTATGACAACAATGAATTTCAACAACAAGCTCATCAGCATGGAACAGAGATTGGAACGGTTTGCTTTAAGCCTCACCGCCAATCGTGAAGCAGCAAAAGATTTATTGCAGGAGACTTATTTAAAGGCTTTATCCTCGAAGGATAAATTCATAGAATTCACAAATTTTGAAGCCTGGGCTTACACCATTATGAAAAATACCTTCATTAATAACTATAGAAAGGCCGTCAGACAAAATACCATTGTTGATACAACCAAAGATTTATATTATTTGAATAACTCCAAGGAATCGAATTTTATTAAGCCCGATTCCAGCATGCAACACAAAGAAATTAATAAACATATAAGCAATCTTCAGGATGAACTGAAAGTCCCGTTCCTCATGCATACGCAAGGTTACAAGTACAAAGAAATTGCTGAAGAGCTTGAACTTAAGATTGGAACGGTGAAAAGCCGGATCTTTTTTACCCGCAAGAAATTAATGGCATCGCTCGTAGATTACAAATAAGAAGATAAAATAGTTAGCATAGTTTTAGGTTTAGTCAGGTTAATTGAAGGGTGCCCCCATAAGGCACCCTTCATTGTTTAACCCCTGAACTGTGCATCAACCACAGCAAAAGCGGCCATATCTACAATCTCCCCGACCTCGCTTTCCATTTGCAGAATATGTATGGGTTTTCCAATACCCAGAAGGATTGGACCGGTGATATTACTTCCTCCAATCTCCTGCATCATTTTATAAGCAATATTGCCAGAACTAAGGTTTGGGAAAATGATGGTATTGACTTTTTTATTGCCCAATTTACTAAAGGGAAACTTCTGTTTTCTTAACTCAGTATTTAAAGCATAGTTCATCTGCATCTCTCCATCAACGATCAGTTCGGGATGTTCTTTATGCAGTATCTCAACAGCTTCCCGTGCCCTGATGGAACTGGCTCCCTTAATGGCCCCAAAATTAGAGTAGGATACCATGGCAATTACTGGCTCAATATTAAAATGTTCCACCTGTTTGGCTACCAGCAGCGCAGTCTCAACAAGCGTACGTGGACCGGGTTGAATATTGACTGTTGTATCAGCAAAAAAGTACGGGCCTTTTTTGGTATGTACAATATACATTCCCGCAATGTGATTCTGTATATTACTTGTACCTGCAATTTGAATGGCCGGTTTGATTACATCTGCATATTTGCTCGAAAAACCTGAAAGAAAGGCATCTGCATCGCCTTCCTCAACCATCATCATGCCAAATTGGTTTGATAGGAACATTTGCTGAAGGGCATCTTTGTAGGTCATTCCCTTCCTCTGCCGTTTTTTATACAGTTTTTGTGCATATTTTTCCCTCAGTGCCTTGAGCTTTGGATCAGTCTGGTCGATAATTTCGACACCCTCCATCTCCAGATGATACTCTTCGATCATCTGTTGTATGGATTCCCTGTCACCCAGTAAAACTGGATTGGCAATCTTTTCCTGGGCAATGGTTTGTACCGCCTTGAGCATTTTAAAGTTTGCTGCCTCACTAAAAACGAGTCGCTTGGGATTTTGCTGTGCTTTCATCCGGACCTCATGAATGAGGCGATTCTCAATTCCCATTCGCTCTTTCAGAGATTCTTTATAGGCTTCCCAATCATCAATAGCTACCCGGGCAACCCCCGATTCCATTGCAGCCTTTGCAACGGCAGGCGCCACGTGATAGATCAACCTGGGATCCAGTGGTTTTGGTATGATATACTCCCTGTCGAAATGAAGATTCTCTACCTTATAGGCCTTATTCACCACTTCCGGTACATCTGTTTTTGTGAGACTGGCAATTGCATGAACCGCCGCAATTTTCATCTCTTCATTAATTGAGGTGGCACGAACATCGAGAGCCCCCCGAAAAATATATGGAAAACCAAGAACATTGTTTATCTGGTTCGGATAATCGGATCTGCCTGTTGCGAAAATGATATCTTCTCTCGCAGCAGTAGCCTTTTCAAAGGCTATTTCTGGATTTGGATTGGCCATGGCAAATACTATCGGGTCACGAGCCATTGATTTCACCATTCCAGGAGTCAACACATCCGCCACCGAAAGTCCCAGGAAAACATCTGCGTTTTTCATTGCATCCTCAAGTGTATCGGCCTTTGATTCCACCACAAATTCCTGCTTATATTTATTTAAACCGGTACGGCGTGTATTCAAAACACCACGGGAATCAAGCATCAGGATATTCTCTCTCTTCACACCAAGTGTAACATATAATTTAGCACATGAAATGGCCGAAGCTCCGGCACCATTTACCACCACTTTCAGCTCTTCTATTTTTTTATCGACCAGTTCAATGGCATTCAGCAAACCTGCTGCGGAAATGATGGCTGTCCCGTGCTGGTCATCATGAAACACCGGGATGTCTAGCTCCTTCTTCAGGCGTTGTTCGATTTCAAAACACTCCGGAGCTTTGATGTCTTCAAGGTTGATCCCTCCGAAGGTCGGTGCAATGGCTTTAGCTACTTCAACGAAAGCGTCGATCTCTTTGCGGTCAATCTCGATATCGAACACATCCACATCAGCGAATATTTTGAATAACAGTCCTTTCCCTTCCATAACGGGCTTTCCCTCTAAAGCTCCAATATCACCCAGTCCAAGTACCGCAGTACCATTGGACATCACCGCTACCAGGTTTCCTTTGGCAGTATATTTATAAGCATCCTCCGGATCATCCTTGATGGCCAGGCAGGGATCTGCCACACCAGGTGAATACGCCAGTGCCAGATCCCGCTGGGTGGAATGTGGTTTGGTGGGTATAACTTCAATCTTCCCGGGTCTACCACTGCTGTGATAGGTCAGTGCATCTTCACGTGTAATTTTTGACATGATCAATGGGTTTTAGTGTAATTCGAAAGTCAAAATTACAAAGAGTGTGACACTGTTGTTCTACAGGGTGGCAAATAACATAATGTTATTGAACAGCATTCGGTGCTGTAATATTTATAAAAGATATCTACCGGAAAATAAAACCGTCTTTTTGAGGATCCTCCGGATCAAACCAGAACCTATTTCTACCTGTAAAAAAAGCTTCTCCTGAAACGACTGGAATAATTGCTTTATGAGGTCCAAAGGTCGTCAGACCAGTCATCTCTACCTCCATGGTCGATCCCAGTATGCTCTCAATGGTAATTTTCTCCCCCATCTTCAGTTCGCCTCTTGCAAAGTGAAGCGCAGCCCTGGCGCTCACTCCGGAGCCCGTGGCAGAACGATCGACCTCCCCATTGGCAAAAACACACACATTCCGGCTGTGTCTTGAAGGATTGAAGGCTCTCCCTGTAAATATGATACCGTAAAGAAAACTCAGCTCTTCTTCAAACGGATGGTTGATTTTCTGGTTATTAATGACACTTTTCTTAATCCTCTTGCCCAGATCAATCAGTTTTGAATATTCAGACGCCTTCAGTGAAAGCCCAAATTTATCCGCCTCAACAATGGCGTAAAATGCACCCCCAAAAGCCACATCGTATTTAACCCTGCCCAGGCCGGGAACCTGAACAAGCTGATCCCGGTGAAGCACAAATGAAGAAACATTCTTAAACGAAACTGCCTTTACAACACCATTTTCCCTGATGCCGGTCGAAACAATTCGTCCCGGAGGCGCATCGATTTTAAGGGTCGGATGATCTCCTCTTTTCCTGATCAGTTTTGTATCCAGAACAAATTTGGTAAGAGCAATGATCGCATGACCACACATGGTACTATAGCCCTCATTGTGAAGGAAAAATGTACCAAAATCAGCATCTTTTGAACATGGTTCAGTTACAATTGCACCATACATATCCGCATGCCCTCTCGGCTCCCACATGGTTCCCTTTCTGATATGATCGAGGTGGTCCTTGAAATACTTTCTTTTCTCAAGAATGGTATCACCCTTA
>SDBV01005385.1_pt1 | contig 18093 bp, 15 predicted proteins | sample 2277081 | NCBI WGS metagenome assembly SDBV01 (sample SAMN10402039, study PRJNA504765) | marine sediment metagenome | isolation source: marine sediment core GS10_PC15, 223 cmbsf | place: Arctic Ocean: Southern Knipovich Ridge | collected 2010 | reverse complement strand
GATAGGAAAACAGCTCCTTGCTCGAGGGGTGGTCGGCGGTCTGCCAGGCGGCGGTGTTGGCGATGGCGCTGACGGCCTGTTCCGCCTGGAATGACGACGGGGCGGCACATCCGACAAAATCCCCATCGCGCACCGCGACCACCCCGGCCATGGCTTCCGCCGCGGACAAATCGATCGAGGTAAGCGTCGCGCCGTAAGAGGGCGGGCGGAGGATCTTGCCGTAGAGCATCTTCGGCCGCGTGATGTCCGAGGGAAAGCGGTGCGCCCCGGTGACCAGGTCGCGACGGTTTGGCCTGGGCACTGAAGTGCCCAGGACCTTCCACTGGGCAACGGGAGTGACCGCGACTTGCTCGGGGATGGTCTGCGCGAACGCCTTGGCGACGTCTTCGGTCTTGGCCAACTCGGCGTAGCTGACGGTCCGCTTTGTGGCCGGTTGGATGACCACGCCGTCGCGTACCTCCACGGCGCCGCGGTCCACCTGCCATCGCCGGCATGCCAGGTCGGTCAACATCTCGCGAGCGGCGGCGGCGGCCTTGCGGACCGCGGGAACGGTCGAGGGGGTGGTGCGGCTGCCGGCGGTCATCCCGTCGTCGGGCACCAGGTCCGAGTCGGCCATGATCAGGCGGATTCGATCGACGCCGACGTGCAGTTCCTCGGCCGCGGCCTGCGAGATCTGCGCCCGGGAGCCTTGGCCCACCTCGACCTTGCCGGTCATCACGGTAATCGTTCCGTCCGGATCGAGGTGCAGCCGGGCGGCCAGGTTTCGGGACCGCGATCCGCCGCCCCGGCCGCGTTGAGCCAGGCTGACGCCGCCGGCCGTGGTGATCAGCAGTCCGGCGCCGCGCAGGTGTACGAAGCCGCGGCGGTCGAGTTCGAGCGGATCGGGCGGCCGTTGGGCCGTTTCCTTCAACTCCGCTTCGAGGATTTCGTCGATCAGAGGGTCTTGGTTCATGGCAGGCTCACCTCCCCTCGGTTTTGAGTGTACCGCGCCCGGCGGCCCGGCGAACGGCGTTGAGGATTTCCGGATGTCCGCAGCACCGGCACAGATGGCCGTTGATCGAGCGGATGATTTCTTCGTCGGTAGGATGGGGATTCTTCTTCAGCAGGGCCACGGTGCTGAGGATCATGCCCGGCGTGCAGTAGCCGCACTGCATGGCGCGCTGCGCCAGGAACGCCTCCTGCACGGGGTGCAAGGCGTCTTCGGCGGCGAGCCCTTCGATGGTGGTGATCGATTTGCCGTCGGCCTCGGCCACCGGCGTGCGACAGGAGAGGGCCTGTCTGCCGTCGATCAGCACGGTGCAGGCGCCACACTGTCCCTGGCCGCAGCCGTACTTGGTGCCTCTCAGGTGCAGCTCCTCTCGGAGCACGTCCAGCAGCGGCCGCCGGGGGTCGGTGGTGACGGTCGCTCTCTTGCCGTTGACGGTCAAAGTGATGGTAGGGTCCATGGCCGGCCTCCAAGAATTCGAGTCTGACGGATCCACTCCGCAACGGCACGCCAGCGGCGTGGCCGGACCCGATTATAGCACAACGCGGCCCGGCGTCGCAACACTTTGCCGGCGGGTTGCGGCGTTTGGCAACCGGATGCCGTGGGATTGTCGCCTCAAGCCCGCAATGGTAGAATAATATCGAGATTACGGGGGAATGATAATGATTGCAAACGATCAAGAACTGGATGTTACGCTAGAGCGCATCGCACAGTTTCAGCGTCAGGTATCGCACTTGCGCCACGTGGAAACGAATCCCCGCAATTACCACGCTTCTGTTTCGGGGTTCCTCGCAGAAATCGACCGAATGCAATTGGACGTCCGAGAGTATCTCAGTTTGCATCCGGCCGAACTCACCAAGAGCGATGCATCATGAACCGTTCGCACTAACGGCCGAATCGCCGGGTTCGTAGGGTGCGTGAAACGCGCCAACCCCATCATACTATCCCGATGAGAAGCCGGAAAATGAATGAGCACGATACGATAGTTCTGACACGATCGCTGCCAGATCGCGGCCTCGAGGCTGGTGATGTTGGGGCCATTGTGCATGTGTACGATGCCGGGAAGCGCTTCGAGGTTGAATTCGTCGCAGGCAGTGGTGCGACGCTCGCATTGGTGACACTCGGCGCGGACGACATTCGCCCCGTTGCCACTAGCGAGATTCTCCACGTGCGCGACATTCCCGCTTGACCGGGCGTGGCCGGTTTGCAGGGTGCGTGAAACGCGCCAACCCCATCATACGGCGGTGCGTTTCAGGCACCTACTGCAGAATCATCGAGGTCAACACCGACAGGCCAAAGACCACCAACCCGACCGCCAGCGCCCGCCCCACGTACTTCCAGACCTGGCGTGCACGACTGAGGTCCGAAGCGATGCTTACCGTGCCGCCTACGATGAGGACGGCCGTAGCGACTCCGAACAAAGTATACGCTGTGCCGAACACAATGACGGCGGGCAATTGCTCAGCGTAAAGAAAAACTCTCCCCACGGCCAAAGCCAGACTGACGACGGTCTGCAGCACCAACAGCCTGGCGATGCCGAACTGAAACCGGCCGCGCTTTCCGTCAGAGGCTGCGCGAAGGGACTCGCTCGCCGGCTCGATGTCTTCACCGGTTGGGCGATCCTCCTGATCCGGCGGCGGCTGGTCGTCACCGACGTCGACCGTCGTCCAGTCGATCTCGGCCGGCTCCCGTCGACACTCGCCCAACACCTTCGCCGCCCGAGCGACGTCGGCTCGCTGCACCACCACGCTGACCTGACCGGGCGCCTCCGCCTTAAAACCGGACGTATAACCGCCGATCACCCGGGCGCGGATCCCGTGATCCGCCAATGCGCCGACGATCGCGCCGGCTTGGATCTCGTCGGCCACAGAAACCAAGACTTCCGGGCTTGTGGGGTCAACAGGCATGAAGAACTCCGCCGTACGGCCGGGCCATCTCAGCGGTTGTGCATTCGCCGCTGCCACCGCATACGGTGTTGGATCGCGTCGATCATCATACCCTCGTGGGTGCCGCCAAAGATCTCGTGATGCTCCGTCTGTGGCTCACCGTCGCTTGCGCCGGGCTGCCACTTGGCCGGTGTCCGGAAGTGGACGTTGGGCCGTTGCTCGGCCACCTGCCTTTCCAGCGAGTCGATCCGCTCGACGAGTTCGGCGACAAGTTGTCTCAGCTTCGCGATCTCTTGCCGCAAGGAATCGGCCTGAGCCGGCAGCACCTCTTGGCAAAACGCCGGCAGCGTCAAAGCACCCCAGCAAACCAAAGCCCCAACCACGGCTCGCTTGCTACTCATGGTTTTCCTCCGTGCCAAAAGGTAAGTTGAGCAGAATTCCAACGCACTGCTTTCCAACAAGAGAGGCGCTGGCCATGCCCCATTGCTTCGGGCGGCGACTACCCCTCGTGCGGCGAAAAGATCTTAACACAACGGAAGGGGCCAGGCAAGGGCAATCGCAGCAGATGGCAGTTCGTAGGGTGGTTTCATCGCAGCAAATCGTCGACTTCTTTCATCGATGGGCATCCGGCCTGGCCGCCGTGTCGGGTGGCTTTCAGGGCGGCGGCTGCCGACGCGATCGCTACGCGACGTGGGAGCTCTTCTTTGAATGCCAGGGCCGCCGCGTACGCGCCGTGAAACACGTCGCCGCAGCCGGTCGTGTCGATTACCTCGACCTCAAATGCGGGACAAAATGCTGGACCATGGCGGGGGCCGTCGGCGCAGATCGCGTCGAAGTACCAGCAGCCAGCCGCGCCGCAGGTGACCACCACCGCTTGCGTGGCGGGCGTGAAGAGTTTTTCGGTCGCCCGGGCTGGGTCCGCTTCTCCGGTCAGTTGCTGGGCAAACTCGGCCGAGATGATCAAATGGTCGACCAGAGCCAACAACTCCCCGAACGGCGGGCCCGGGTCGCGCTCCAAGTCGGCCACTACGCCGACGCCGGCCTCTCGGGCAATCCTCGCCGCGCGGATCGTCCCTTCCATGCCGTGGTGATCGACCAGCACCACCCGGGCCGAGCGGATCAGTTCGGCGTCGGGTTGTGACGGATCCGCGCCGATCAGGCCGTCGACGCTGGCAAAGATGGTTCGGGTTTTCCGCTGCCGATCCACGATGATCGTCGAGTGGGCCGGCCGGGCATCGGGGCGTCGCACGTGGTGCGCCAGCTCGATCCCCTCGCGGGTCAGGCCGTCGACGGCGAACTGGGAGAGTTCGTCGTCACCCAATGCCCCGACGTAGGCACATCGGCAGCCCAAGCGTGCGGCGGCCACCAACGCCGTGCCGGTCAGTCCGCCACACTGCCGCAGACGCAACCGCACGTGGACTTTGCTCTCGGCCGGGGGATACTCGTCGACGTAGAGCAGGTCGTCGACCGCGACGGCGCCGAAGCCCAGGACGTCGAAGCGAGGTGGTGAGGGCATGGAGTCGCATGAAAAAGGGGGTGCGAAGCCGCAAGCGGTCGGTTTGGTTTAGTCTTGGGGGCGTCCGAGGAATCGGCATTCGGCGACGGGGACGCGCATGTCCAGGGCGGTTCCACCCTCGCGATGGTCGAGGAATTCGCTGGCCCCGCCGGCGACCCTCCCCAGGGCGAAGGTCAGAAAGGGCAGATCGAGGGCCCGTTCCACGGTGATCTTGTTCTCCACCAACAGCGGCCAGGCGATACCCATCAGCACACACGTAATGGCGGCGTCGACGTTGACGGCGTGGACTTTCGCGGTGGCCTGCTGGGTCATCAGTTCCTGGGCCAGCCCGTGGTAGAAGTCGAAGAAGACGTTGTACAGCCCCCGCTCTTCCATGTAGGCGTGGATCACGCGTTCCCGCGGATCGTAGTTGACGCGTTCGGTATTGAACACCGGATGTCCCAGGCAAGGTATTCTTTCGTATTCCGCCCCGGCGTCTTTGGACGCCGACTTCTCTTTCTTGAACTTGGAGACCTGGTTACGTACGAGCTTATCGAGGTCCCGCCCATTGCGGCGATCGTAGGGATCGGTCAAATCGGTGCCGCCGAAGACGTCGATCAGCAGCCGGGCGGCCTTCTTCCCGTTGCCGCCGTGTACCATCCCAATGGCGCCGAGCGTGGCCATCATGCCCGTGTTCGGGTCGTTTCCGGCGCAGGCCGCCAGCTTGGCCGCCTGGGCCGAAATCGTGCCCGGGCCGTTGGTCAACGAGGCGATCAGGCACATTTCGACCAGTTTGGATTCGCACTCGCTGCGCACGGGGCAACCCAGCCAGGAGAGCAGCACGGCATCGACGAACGAGTGGGCCTTCATCAGATTCAACAGCGAGTGCCCGTAGACTCGCGGCGTGACGCCGTCGTTGGAGGACGCGTGGGAGCTGTGCCGCATGGGCTGGCGCGAAGGCGAGCGTCCCAGACTCGACTTGATGTGCTTCTTGATCAGCGAACCGTACGGCTCGACAATCGTGCCCACGTGGGGCACCAGTTCCTGCGGCAACTTGAGCGTGAAGCCACCCAATCCGACCAGCCAGGGCTGCAGCACCAAGGGGCTCTTGGGGATGAAGTCGCGATCCAGGTCCAGCGCCGCCAGCAGCGCCGCGGCGGCGGGAACCAGGTCGTGCAGGGTGTTGACGCGAATACCGCGGCGGGTCTGGGCAAGCCGGGAGATGGTTTCGTCCTGGTTGGCCGGCTCGAAGACCGGCAGGTCGAAATACTCGTCGAACAGGGCCATCTTGGCGGCGGCGGAGGTGAACCTTCCTTCCACCACGGCGCCGGCGTGTCCCAGCGAGATATCCGCGCCGTCGGCAAAAGAGCCGGCGACGTAAACCAGCAGGGGCTTTTCGAGCCGGTTGTGGCGCGCCCAGCGGATGGCATCCACCTCGTAGGTGCCGCCCGGTTCGACGTAGAGCACGATCACGCTGGTCCGCTCGTCTTTGGCCGCCAACTCCAGCAGTCCCTCGAGCGGCGTAAGGATCAGGGGGTCCTTGCCGGTGGCGATGCCGTAGGAGACGCCCAGCCCGGCCGACGGCAAGTAGCTGGCGATGGTGTTCACCATGTTGCCCGAATTCGAGATAATGCAGGCGCTTCCGGCCAGGAAAGTCTCGTCGGGCGTCTCTCCTCCCACGGCGCCGATGCGGACCTTTTCGTGGACGTTGATCATCCCCAGGGTATTGCAGCCGATGATGTCGACGCCCTCGATGTCGCAGAGGCGACGCAGCTTGGCGGTCACCTCGACGGAGACGTGCTCGGTAATCACGAAGATCGTTTCCACGCAGCACTTGCCGTGCTCGACGACTTCCTTGACGTCGCCGTAGACGGCGTCGGGCGGCGAGTAGACGATGATCTTGTTGGGCCGGCGATCTTCGGGCAAGGCGGCCATCAAGTCTTCAAACTGGCCGAATACGGCGATGTCCCGGTCTCCGGGAATCGAGATCTTCTGCCCTCCCTTGCCCAGCGCCCAGCCGCCGATGATGTTCTCGCAATAGAGCTGCGAAGCGAAGGAGACGGTGGCCGATTCCCGGCCGGTAACGTTGGAAACGGCGACCCGGTCGCCCTGCTTCAACAGATCCTTCAGGCACTGCGCCTTCACGGGGTATGCCCTCCGTTGGACTCGCGTAGCTCGGCGTTGGAATCACCGGCGTCGTCACCGGACGGAACCGTGAAACCCGCTGCCGCGGAGGAGTGGTTGGCCAGTTCCGTGGCATAAGCGGCCACCATGGTGATAGGCGTGTCGGGCCCAAAAAAAACGTAGGGCATGCCGAGATTGTCCAAGGTCTTCTTCAGCGTGCCGAAACCTTGCACGAGCCCGGGGCCGCCGCGCCCGACCACCACCGGAATCGGTCGCGGACCGTGCTCGTCTGCCCACTCCTGCAGGGCATCGGCGACGGCGGCGAAAGTGACGTCGATCTGGGTGTTGTTGGCTTTTCCGCCGAGGATCAACAGCAGGGCCGCCTGGTGGAGGTGGTGTTTGAAACAAATGGCGGCCGTCCGTTTCATCCGTTCGTAGGGGGGGTTGCCGCCGAAGTCCGAAAGGAAGATCGGATCGCCGCCGAGTTGGGTCAGCGTCTCGACGATGATCGTGCCGGCGCCCCCGCCGAAGAGGATCGGCAGGATCTTCTTGCCGCCGAGGTTGGAAACGTGGGCCTGTCCCCGATAGCTCGACGCCGCCTGGGTCCTCATTTCTTCTTCAAACGGCGTTTCGTTGGTAGGATACTCGGGCCATTGGATGCCCAAATCATGGGACTTGCGGTTGTTCGGGTCGAAGGTCGCCTTGAAATCGCAGGCATAGATGTCGCCGTCGTACGCCACCCGCCAGGGGTTGATCTCGCAGCTTAGCATTCCGGTCGAAATGAACATATCCCATTGGCTGACCAGATGCCGCGCCAGCCGGGCGTTGAGCTGGCCATCCATCCCCAGCTTGGACAGGGCTTCGGAAGCCTGGTAGGCGTTGAGTCCCCGAAAGACTTGCACCGGTAGGGTGACCTTTTCCGACTCGGGCACCGACTCGATGTCGACACCTCCTTTGAGCGAGACGGTCAGCGAGGGTCCCAGCAGCCGGCTGTGGTAGGTGATCGCCGAGAAGACCTCGAAGTCGGCCGGCACGGCCTGGACCATGTAAGCCGTGCGAGGCTGCTGCCCGGAAACCTCCGTGGCCGCCGCCTGCTTCAACAGCCGTACGGCCGCGCGATAATCGCTTACCGTGCGGACCACGCCCGCCTTGCCCCGTTTTCCCGTCAACACGTCCGGTTTGACGATGCCGCTACCCCAGCTTTCGAGCTTCTCCCTGACGACCGATTGGGCCACCGGCTCGACAATGAAATCAGGGACAGGGATCTCGAACCGCCCGGCAAGTTCCTGAAGAAAACTCAACTCCCCGATCTTGGTGCCCATTGCCCTTCCGTTCGATCTCTTCTCTGGCTGCCACTGACCGCCCCTTTTCTGCGGAAGATCCGGGGCTCCGCTGCGGGCGGGTCTTCTGTGAGCAACGCCCTGTATACCCCAAGCATAGCTGTCTTTTCGCCGCTCGTCGAGACGAACTTTCGGCCCTTTTTTCTGGGGGATTAGGGACTAGGGATTGGTCCGTGGCAGGTCTAGTCCCTAATCCCCAATCCCCGATCCCTTCCCCTGGGCAAACGCCTGCTTCAACACACCGGCCATTTCGTGCAGTGCGACTCGGGCCCGGTCGAACCGGGCCGTGTGCCGGAGGAAACCGTGGATCATGCCCTCGTAGCGTATCAGGGTGACCGGCACTCCCGCCTCGCTCAGCCGGGTGGCATAGGCCTCGCCCTCGTCGCGCAAGGGATCGTACTCGGCGGTGATGACCAGCGCCGGCGGAAGATCGCCCAGATTCTCGGCCCGCAACGGCGACGCATACGGCTGGCTTCCGTCTTCGGCCCGGGCCAAATAGTTCGCCCAGAACCACTTCATGTCGTTGCGCGTCAGCAGGTAGCCTTCCGCACACTGGTGGTAGGAAGCGGTATCGAAGCGGAAATCGACGACCGGATAGATCAATGCTTGCAGGACGGGGCGAAAAGCGGCCCGATTGCCTGCTTGGAAACTGTCGCGGGCCCTCAGGCAGACCACCGTGGCCAGATTCCCGCCGGCGCTGTCCCCGCCCACCGCGACCCGACGTGCGTCGCCGCCGAAATCGGCCGCCCGGGCGAACACCCACTCGGCGGCCGCATAGGCATCCTCGACGGCGGCCGGATATTTGTGCTCCGGGCCGAGCCGATAGTCGACCGAAATCACAATGCACTCGGCCGCCTTGGCGATCGAGCAACACAAGGCGTGATGCGTCTGGATATCGCACACGGTCCAGCCCCCTCCATGGTAGTATACGATCACCGGAAAAGGCCCGTGGCCTTCGGGGGTGCAGATCCGGATCGGTATCTCGCCGAGCGGCCCCGGTACCCTACGGTCTTCGATCCGGCCAACCGGCTCCGGCTCGCCCAACTGGGCCGTGCCGGCGGCCACGTCACGGCGGGCCTGCTCGACAGTCAAGCTGTGCAACGGGGGTGCGTCGAGTGACTCCAATTCATCCAGAAAAACTTGCACCTCGGGGTCGACCGGCATGAATCTCCTCCCATGGATCCCTAACCTTTCCTGTAATATCGAAGATCGCAGTTTCTTCGCCAAATGCCGAAGTTTTTCTCCGCTTAATCCTAAGCGTGGTGTTGCATCACATCCGCGCGGGTCCCGTTTCTCAGCCTATCCTACCTCTTCAACGGGATGCTGCAAGTTTGCCATTTCAACTCAAAGTACCCCGGCGTTGCAAACACCATTGGTACGATGGCGCTGTGAGGCCGTCGATCGCTGACTGTACCGAGTAGACAAACCACGGCGCGATGGTTCTTCGACGGCCGCTGAGCTTTCATCGGCCGGCCCGAATCGGCAACTTGCCCTTGATCCGTAAGTCCCCTGGGCGATTGGTGGCGCAGGACGGATACGTAAAGTGCGCAATATTGGCGGTTGTTTCCTTGAGATCCTCCCGCCAATAGGCAAACCCCGGAAGTTTTGGTACAACAGTCTCCAAGCAAGCAATGGAATTTGCTTTGCACTGGAGATAGGAGCGCTTCCAGGTGATCCGCATGACAAGACGACAATATCCCCGCCGTGGCCATCGGCTGGCGCCGGCGACGTTGCGCGAGTGGTTGCAGGATCCGGTGCCGGCGAAGTATCTCGCCGTTGCTGTCGGACACGGGCTCAGCGCCGGCACGCGGTTGTGCGATCTTGACGAGACGGCGTGGCGGCGATTCGGCGATTCGCTCTGCCGGGAACTGGCGCAGCAGATCGTGCGGACGGCCGGATGCCACGCTCGGATGTCCAGTTCGATCGGCAGTCGCCATTTGCCCCCGATCCCCGACGGCATGACGTTGACCGACTTGGATCTGGACGTTCGCACGCTCAACTGCCTGGTGTCGGCGGGGATCCACGAACGTCCGCAAGATATCCATTCGATGACCATCGACGGGATTCTGGGGATCCGCGGTTTTGGGGTGAAATCCCTAGTGGGTCTGTTGTCCTCGCTGGAGTACGTCACCGACCACCCGGAAGCCCGCAAGCCAGACAACCGCAAGCCGGGCCACACCGATGTGCCGATCGCGATCAAACACCTGCGGGCCGCGCACCGCTATCCCCGTCCGGACCATCGCCTGGCGCCCCAGACGCTGAAGGAGATTCTGTTGGATCCGATTCCGCCGCGCCTGGTTCGCAACACGCCGTTTCGCAAGGCGAGGCTGTGCGATCTGGACGAGACCGTCTGGAAGCACGTGTCGCCCGAGGTGATCGCTCGGCTGGCGGGCCTGATCGTGTCGCGAGCCGGGGCAGCCGCTGGGCACGACGGGATCATGCGGCGTCGCTTGCCGAAGCCGCCGGAGGGGATGCGGCTGGAAGATCTGCGGCTGGAGAACCGCACACACAATTGTTTGCAGCGACAAGGATTCGCCAGGCATCCCGACCGCCTGCGCGAGCTGACCGTGGCCGATCTGTTGTTGATCAGGGCGTTCGGCTCGAAATGCCTGGTCGATCTGCTGGCCTCGCTGGAGACGCTGGTGGCCCGGGAAGGCAAGCTCGACCCCGGCTTGACCGCCGAAGCCGAGGCCTTGGGCCAAATGGCCGAGGCCCATCAGATCCAGTTCATCGACCCGCGGCTGGGCAGCCGGTTGCGCGCCGTGGACACCGAGTCGAATACGATCGAGGAGATGGTCGAGCGTTTCGTCAAGCGTCGTTTGGACCCTCCCGACGCGGCCGGCGTGCGCGGGCAACTCGCCGAACTTCGCTCTGCGATCAACCGATTGAGCAAGTTGCCGTTGGAAGAGGAACTCGAGGAGATCTTCGCCGTCTCGGATAGCCGCGACCAGCAGATCGTTGCCCAATACTACGGCTGGGACGGCCACGGGAGTCACACCCTGGAAGAAGTGGGGCAGAGATACGGTCTGAGTAGGGAGAGGATTCGCCAGGTTTGCGCTCGGGCAATCAAGCGGAATCAGAATGCGGCGGTGTTCGCGCCGGTGCTCGATCGGGCGCTGGCGTTCTTGTCCGAGCGGCTCCCGATAGGGCTCGTCAAGCTCCAAGCCGAGTTCGACGCGGCGGGGTTCTCCCGCTGCGGGCTGCCGATCGAATCGATTCGAAAGGCCGGCACGTTCCTTGGCCGCCGCCCCGAGTTCGAGGTGATCGACGCCGGATTCAGACGCTTGGTGGTTTCGCCCGAGGACCTGGAAACGCCTCGGACGGTCGCCCAAGCCGCCAAGCAGATGGTGGCCAATTTCGGCGTTGCCCGGATCGCCCAGGTCCTGGACGAGCTCACCGGACGGTACGGCCGCAAAATCGATGCGAACCTGCTCCGCGAGACCTTGCAGACGGGGGAAGACTTCTGCTGGCTGGACGAGAATCGGACCTGGTTCCGGCTCGATTCGTTTCCGCAATACGGGCTGCCGAACATGATCGAGAAGGTGCTCTCGGTGATTGGCAGCATCGAGGTTTCCAAGTTGTGGTCCGCCGTGGCCCGCTACCGGAGGAACACTCGCAAGCTGCCGCCACGAAAAATCCTCCTGGAATACTGCCGGCAGATGCCCGGCACACGCGTGGAAGACAGGCTGGTCATTTCCGATCCGCCGCGCGACTGGCGAAAGATCCTCGTGGGCGTAGAGCGGTGTCTAGTGGAGGTGTTCACGGAGCACGGGTCGGTCATGGAGCGGTCCGCCCTGGAGGAATGCTGCGCCCGCCGCGGCGTGAACCGCTTCAGCTTCAACGCCATCATCATGTCTTCGCCGGTAATCGCCCAATACGGCCGTCGCGTGTACGGGCTGTTGGGGCAGAAGGTCGATCAGAAGGCAGTCCAGCAACTTCTCAGCCGCAGACCTGGCTCCGCACCCAGCCGAGTGCTCCGGGCGTTCGGCCAGACCCCCCACGGCGACGTCTACTTGGCCTACCAGCTCTCGAAAGCCGCCATCTCCGGCGGCGTGATCACCGTGCCCGCCGCCATGAAACGCCGGCTTCGCGGCAAGTTCACCCTCCGCACCGACCAGGGCCACGAGGTCGGCACGCTGGTGGCCAAGAAGGGCTGCGGCTGGGGATTGGGGCCCGCCCTGCGCGGAAGCCACGCCAAGCAAGGCGATCACATGCTCCTGCTATTCGATACGGCCAAACGCCAGGCCCAAATCCGCATCGGCGACGAAACCATCCTCGACGGCACTATCCCCGACGAAGCAGGGCGACAGGGTGACGCGGTGACAGGGTGAGAGGGTGACGGGGTGAGAGGGTGACGGGGTGAGAGGGTGATGGGTGAGCGGCGACCGTCTGCTCAGCCTCGCCCCGTCACCCCGTCACCCCCTCACCCCCTCCCTCCGTTTCGCAGCCGCACGCCCAGAGCCAACGGCCTCCTCGTAGACGGCCAGGATCTCTTCGACGTTTCTACTGAAGGTGTGCTTCAGGGCCGTTCGCCGGGCGGCGTTGCCCATCTTCTGCCGCCGCGACGGATCGAACAATACCCGCAGGCTTTCGGTCAACTCCTCCACGTCGGCCGGGTCCGACAGCAACAGGGCCCCGTTTGAGGGATCAGGCGTCAGGGGGCAGGGGTCAGAACCTTGCTTCCCTATCCTATCCAGTTGTACCCCGAACCCCTGACCCCTGATCCCCGACCCCTGCCCAACCCCTGAGAGCTGCTGACCCCTGGCCCCTGACCCCTGACCGCTCACTGGGTCGAACAGTTCCGACACCCCGTTGAGCCGGCTGGTGATGACCGGCAGGCCGCTGGCGGCCGCCTCCAGCACCACCAGGCTGCACGTGTCGTAGAACGTCGGATGGACGTAGACGTCGGCCGCGGCGTAGTAGGGAACGGTTTCGTCCTGCGCCCCAACGAAGCTCACGGCCGCGGCGACGCCGAGTCGTTCGGCCATCCGCCGCCAGCCGCGCAAACGCTTCCCGCCCACCACGGCCAGGTGTATCGGCAGCCGCCCCCGTTGCCCCCGGAGACAGGGCTTGGCAACCAGCGACAATCGGCGCAGGGCGCGAAGCAGCGTCGCAACGCCTTTGAGCCGGAAGTTGTGGGCCACGATCAGCGCCAGCAGCGTGTCGTCGCCGACTCCCAATTGCCGGCGAATAGCCCGGCGATGGTTGCCGCGATGGGCCGGCGAAAACCGATCCGTGTCCACGCCGTTGTAGACCACCCGAATCCGCTCGGGCGACACCCGGTGGAACCGCTGGAAATCGTCGGCCACGCTGCGCGACAACGCCACCAGGATCTGTCCATGGTCGACGAACTGCCGCGACATCAGCACCTGAAACTCGCGCTGCCGCCGGAGCATGCGGTCGATGCGGCGTTTCAGTGGGCGGAGCCAACGCGGCTGCAAGAGCAGTTTCCGCTCGGTGATCGAGGCCCAGGAGCCGCCGTGCGGATGAAATACGTCGCAGTACCAGCCGCAGCCCATATCGTGGATCACGTCGGGCGCTATGGCGAAGAGTTTCGCCTGGGCCGCTTCGGCGAATTGCAGCCGCCGGCCCACGTTCTCAATCCGATGGGCGACGATCGGCAGGGCACCATTTTTCGTGCAAGACAGGGCCCGGTCGTCGAAGTGCCCGGCCACCACGTGGACCTCGTGGCCCCGCTGAGCCAGCCGGGTGGCGAACCGCGTGGTCCATTGCTCCAATCCGCCGCGACGCGGATTGAACTGCTCCAACACCAGGGCGATTCTCATTTCGTGGGGTCAGGGGTCAGGGGTCAGTAGGTGGTAGGTGGTAGGTGGTAGGTAGAAACTGAGGTCCACCTACTATCTACTATCTACTACCTACTATCTACTACCTACCACCTACTATCTACTACCTACTACCTACTGGATAGGATAGTGTCCTCAATTTACGCTGTCCCCAGTTTACGCTGCATCACGTGCTGTTTGGCCAACACTGCGCGGATCAGCCGCTTATCGTCCGGGCGAAGCTTGCCAGCTCTTCCACCAGCCCTGCCCAGGTAGTGACGCATAAAGGCCAGTTTCTGTGTACACGTGATGCAGTCCAGCGGTACCGACCACGCCAACTGCGCCAAGTCCTTGACCATCCACCGACGCCGGAAGTGGCGGCGAAGCTGTACCCGTTGCAGGTCGATCAACCGAATCTCGAATCGCCCGGCCCTGTCTCCGGGGGAAGCGGGGGCTTTAGGGGAAACGGGAGCTTCAGGGGAAACGGGGTCACCGGGCGAACCGGGCTCCTTGACGAAAAAATGACAACAATAAAGGTCCCGGTGGTTGAATCCGGCCTCGTGGAACCTGCGAACGATCTCAGCCACCTGGCGGATCAGCCGGTCCAGATCGCCGTCGCGGGCCGGGCCGCGTCGCGTCGGGTGGGTGGGGAATCGCCGACGCAAGAACTTGTGAAGCTCCGTATACTCGGTGAGTTCCTCGGTGAGCACGAACGATTCCAGCCGCCCGTCCCCGTGGAGCTTCTCGCCATAGGCGACCAGGTCCATCACCTTCAGGCCTTCGGCCTCCAGTGCGCCGACGTTCTGGGCTTCTCGGCGGCCGGCCGTATCGCCCGGCCCAATTAACCCGAAAACTGCGCCGCACTTGGCCCTCAGGCGGCTCTGCCAGGTGCGTACATGATGCTTCTTGAGGTACACCCCCGGCGATCGGCCGTGTGGCGGGGACAACTTCAGATACCAGTTTTCCCGGTCCGGCAGCGTCCGCAGGCAACGGCCGCTCACACTGGCCATGACCTGCTCGAAGCTGTCCAACCGGGCCTGGCCCAGCGCGGAGCGAAAGCGGCCGTCGAACCACATCTTCCCGTCGCCGGCCGGCTCCAACCCGGTGGCGGCCGGATCGGCCGGCGGCGAGGTGTGCTGTGAGTGAATCACTGGGCTAGGCGGCGGCCGCCGTTTCCTGTTCTTCCAATAGTCGAGCGACCTCGGCGTAGACCATCTCGACGGTGAGGTCTTTCATACAGCGGTGATGTCCCTGCGGACAAACCCGCTGGTGACAGCCGACGCAATCCAGGTCGAGCATCATGTTGACTGCCCGTTGCGTGGGGTTTTCACTCCATGCGGGCAGCATCGGCCCGAAGAGCGTTACCAGCGGCCTGCCCATTGCGGCGGCCACGTGTCGCGGGCCGCTGTCGGTGGAGACCATCAAGCGGCCCCGCCCGATGCACGCCTTGGCCGTGCCCAGGTCGAGCGGCTGCCCGGCCATGGAAACCACGCCCGGCGTGCCGGCCAGACGCACCACATCCCGGGCAATGTCCCGCTCCTTGGGACCGCACATCACCAGCACGTCGTGATTCAGCTCGTCGACTACCCGCCGGGCCAGCTCGCCGAAATACTCGACCGGCCAGAGCTTGCTCCCGCCATAGGCCCCGCTGGAGTTCAGCGTGATCACTCGCCCATCGCCGCGCAATCCCAGGTTCTCGAACACCGCGTCGGCCGACCGCTGATCCTGCTGGGTGGCGGCCAGTTCCAGGCGGCGCGACTCGCTGGGACATCCGATTGCCTCGGCCAGGGCAAGGTACGTGTCGACCACCGGCGCCGGGACTAGTCGCCGGCCGGCGCGCCGCGGAGAGAGTTTCTTCGTCAACAACGGCCCGCGACCGTACATCGCGTAGCCTACCCGCTGCTTGGCGCCGCCCAGCCAAGCCACGATTGCAGAGCGCAGTGAATTGGTCAGCATCAAGGCCACGTCGAATCGCTCGGCCCGCATCCGTCGCACCATGGCCCGGGATCCCAAACTGCGGTCCTTCGACCGCCGATCGTAAAACCACTGCTCGCTGAGCCACTCGGTGCCGGCCAGCACGTCGGCCAGATACGGCCGCATGATCCCCACCACTCGGGCCTGCGGGCCAAAGTACCGGCGGATCGCTCGAAGCACGGGCGTGGCCATCACCAGGTCGCCGAGCCAGTTGGGAAGAAAGATGGCGATTTTCATTCGGACTGGTCGCAAACGCGCGTTTCGATACGAACCTCAGCAACGTCTTCGCCGCGAACCTGTCGGTCGGGTTGGACGTGCGCCGGGCTCACCTCTCCGGTCATGTACATGCTCCAAGTAGCCTCATTGCGACGAAACGTCCGACGGCCTTCGATGGCTATCGTGCCATTGGGGCGGATGTCAACGATTTTTGTGGCGAAGCGGATCTTCGGCGCTCTGCCCGTCAACGGTTCGATCGGCGAGGCGTAGGAGACGACGCCGGCATCGAACGTCACCACCACGACGTCGTGCAACCGCAGCGCCGCTTTGCTCGACAGTGCTTCCACCTCGCCGACCGTCAGGGTGACCTTTCGCTCTCCGAATCGCGCCAGCGTGTAGGCCTTTCCACACTCGACCACGGCACTCCCGCGGGCATGAGAAGAAGCCTCGCCTTGCTCGCCACGTCCTGCCTCCTCACGTCCTTCTTTCTCCGTGCGGCACGATTCCTCCGCTTCACCGTTCTCGAATTCCAACGTGATCTCGAACGTCAACAGGAACTGCTGCCCTTGCTCAATGGGAATCAACTGGCCGGAAACGACAAAACTTCGCGCCCGCTCGACCGACCTGCGGGAGGCTTCCGATGGCCGGCGTGGTTCGTGGGCGTCTTGATCGGTGGCCTCGTCAGTCTCGCGAGTCTGTTCGTGTCCTTCGATCCGGTAGTCTCGCGTGGCGCAAAGCACGGAGCACGAGTACGCTTCATCGAGTTGGAACCGCAACTCGACCGGTCTCGGCAAGGCGACGAGCTCGGCCGTGCCGAGATGCCCTGCCGTTTTCTTCGTCTCAGTCGGTTGGGCGCTCTCGCCGGCAGCCGAGTGGGTCGCACCGGCCAGCACAAACCACGTTGCCAGCAGCCTGCAGAGAAGGATCCGATTCGTCTTCATTTCTATCCCCTCACGTTGGTGGTAAAGGCCGATTCCGAGCTTCTCATCGGTGGGGGAGAATACCACTAACCGCACGGTCGGATCAATGGCAGTTGAGGGTTGCAAGCTGCGAAGCCGCAAGCGGCTAGCAGGGGAGCAATGTCCGCAACTTTGCTTCCAGGGCCTCGCGGCCGCTGCGGATCTGAAGGCCGATGCCCACCGCCCATAGCGGTCGGCGGCCCAGCCGGTCGACGGCCAGCTTGACCAGGTCCTTTTGCGTGCAGAGGATGGCCGTCACTTCGAGCCGGTCGGCCCAGGCGGAAAGCGACTCGACGTCGCCCTGGGTGTAGGCATAATGGTCGGGAAACTCGCGAAAATCGGCCACCCGATAGCCGCACGTGTCGAGCGTGTGCCGGAAACCGGCCGGGTTGCCGATGCCGCAGAAAGCGGCCACGCTCTGATCGGCCAGCGAGTCCAGCGGCCGCTGGTCGCCGGCCGCCGAAACTAGCGTCCGGGCCGCGTGGATGACTTCCAGGTAAACGGCCTCCGGGGCATGAAGGTTGACCGCGCGGCGGACGTCTTCTCGCCCGACGTGCGGGAGCATGTCGGCCCGACTCAGCGCGACCACGTCGGCCCGCCGCAGGCCGGCCAGCGGCTCGCGGAGCGTGCCCCGGGGAAAGACGTGGGAGAATCCCAGCGGCTCCAGGGCGTCCAGCAGCACGATGTCCAAATCCCGGCCGATCCGCCGGTGCTGGAAGGCGTCGTCCAGCAGGATCAGTTGGCAATCCTGTTCTTCGACGGCTAGGCGAGCCGCGGCCACACGGTCCGGGTCTTGTAGATGGGGCACCTCGGGCAGCTTTTGTTTCAGCTCCAGCGCCTCGTCGTTTTCCGCCCCCGCTTCCGCCCCGTAGCCGCGGCTGATCACCGTCACCCGAACGCCATGGCCGCGGAACCATCGGGCGAGCCATTCGACCATCGGCGTTTTGCCGGTCCCGCCCAAGGTGAGATTGCCCACGCTGAGAACCGGCACGTCGAGGCGATGAACTTCGGCGGCGCCGCGGTCGTATCGCCAGTTCCGCCAGCGGACGGCCCACGTGTAGGGCGTCTCGGCCAGTCGCAGGGCGAGACGAATCATCCCCGCCCGAAGGCCGCCCCGCCGGCCGCTGACCAAGTCTCGAAACTCCGAGGGACTGAGCAAAGGATTACCCGGATTCCTTTCCTGTCATCTGCAAGTTCCCTGGTTCCCAAGCTCCAGCTTGGGAACCAATCGAGCTCCAGCTTGGGAACCAATCGAGCTCCAGCTTGGGAACCAATCGAGCTCCAGCTTGGGAACCAATCGAGCTCCAGCTTGGGAACCAATCGAGCTCCAG
>SDBV01005384.1_pt1 | contig 18097 bp, 13 predicted proteins | sample 2277081 | NCBI WGS metagenome assembly SDBV01 (sample SAMN10402039, study PRJNA504765) | marine sediment metagenome | isolation source: marine sediment core GS10_PC15, 223 cmbsf | place: Arctic Ocean: Southern Knipovich Ridge | collected 2010 | reverse complement strand
TCGGGAGTCATAGATGTGCACTTCGCCAAGCTGTCTAAGTCGCTCTTCTTCAACCGTCCCCGCCAGCACGGGTGGTTCATCATCAGGCACAACGATTATTGGCATAAGATAACCTCCTAGCATATTGTTTCGCTGTATCTACGAGGTTGTGGGGTTCAGATTTTTTTGAGGTTTCCCCCACTTCTTCTGGAAATTCTCTCTCACTTCCGGATTAACCAGCCAATCGGGCCACTTCCCATTGATGGTACTGGCCACGGCGTCATATATTCGCTGCTTATACTTAGCCCATGATTGTTCCGAATAGTAAGCTGAGTGAGCCGTGATAATCACGTTGTCTAGCGTGAGCAGAGGATGCTCCAGAGAGATACCTTCTGGTTCTGCCTCCAATACATCTAATGCCGCCCCGGCGATATAGCCCTCGGAGAGAGCGGTATATAGGGCCGCCTCATCGATGAACGAACCGCGAGCGGTATTAATGATATAGGCTGTCGGTTTCATCTTACGGAACTGCTCCATGGCTATCATGTGCTTTGCCGTTGATGAGAAGGAAGCTAGAATCAAGACGAAATCCGATGTCTCAAGCAGGTGTTCAAACGTCACCGATTTTACATCCATCTGTTTAAATATATCGGGGGGGATGTATGGGTCACAAGCGATAACCCTTAGCCCGAATCCTTTTGCTTTGGGAACAATAGTGCGGCCAATTCTGCCAAAGCCAATTAATCCTATCGTTTGTTCCCGCAACTGGAACATTGGCGGTAACACTTTGCCTCGGATTTCTCTTTTCTCAAAAGCGCTCCATTTTCCGGCCCTAACGGCTCTATCAAGGCGTGTAATCTTTCTAGCGCAAGCGAGGAGAAGTGCCATGGCATGGTCAGAGACCTCCTCTGTGCAATAGTCGCCGGTGGAGGCAACACAGATACCATGTTCTGTTGCTGCTTGAATATCTATGGTGTCAAACCCGGTGCCGGCATTGAAAATCAGCTTACACTTGTTCAACCTGGCTATTACTCTTTTAGAGAAGGGCTGCATCAGGGTTATTACGGCATCGGCATCTCGAGTAGCGGCGATGACTTCGTCTTCAGTGTTACACGGAACAGTCTGGAAATCAACACCGATATTTTGATATAACTCTATCTCCCGGAGAGGGAGAACCCTGGCAGTCATCACTACCTTAAAGCCCATTGCCCAGCTCCTCTATAGTTTCTGGCGAAGGCAGCACCAGTGGAGTAAGGATTTCGTGGCAGCCGAATCTAAGCCATAGAAACCCTCTTATTCCTTGATGCCTGCCAGATTCTTGGCCAGCTTCTTCTTTGACTCGATATCGGTATTCCGCAGTATCGTCATCTTGTGTGTTTCCGGTGAGCCAGCACCATGAATGTTGGAGACGATATCTCTGCTTTCAAAGGCGAGCTTTTCTATCAACCGAAAGAGGCGTATCCTGTCCTCTGTGGAGACATGGTCGGCACCCTTGAGATACTTCTGAATTAACGGACCAATTTCCGGATTTGCCAGGTCTCTATCTGAGGGTATGTCGGCTACCAGGCCACCGGCAATCTCAATCATCAGCCGGACTACTTCCATGAGTTCCTTGCCCTCGTACAGCTTGGAGATGTTTGACAGGACAGGGTCAACCATATAGATGCCGGACTCGGTTGGTTTGGCTTCTACCGAAGCGGCTATAGAGCAGCCGTAGATTGCCTGAGTGGTCTTGAGCATCTCCACTATCTTGGCGTTGATGTGGGAAACATTGGGCAGACCGTTATACTCTGCGGCAGCAGCAGCGGCACCAACCAGGACATCGCCAACGCCACATTTGCAGCCGCCATGTGAATGGCGATGGAAGTTACCGAAGTTCCTTACCATGGGGCCGGCAAACTCATATTCACCACACAGGAAGACATGGTTCCAGGGAATAAACACATTATCAAAAATCACCATAGGAGCGAACTTGCTGTACTTGATATTACCAAGGTCAACATCATCCAGCGCCCTGGCTTCCAGGGTGCCCCTACCGTAGACGTGAATGACACCCTTGGCATCCACCGGTACGGCAAAGCAGACAGCGTAGTCTTTGTCTTCCTCTCGCATCTCTCTGGCAGGCACAATCAATCCCCAGTGAGCACAGAGAGAACCCGTCTGGTGTATCTTGGCACCTCTAACTACAATGCCGTCGTCACTCTTATCCACCACGTGCAGGTACATGTCAGGATCCTTCTGCTGTGATGGCCGCAGTGACCGATCACCCTTGACATCGGTCACGCCACTAAAGACAACGAAGTCGTTCTTCTGCACGTGCTTGATAAAATTCACTAGTCTCTCGTAATAGCTAGTGCCGTGTTCCTTGTCGCAGTTGTAAGTCTCTACCCCGACAGAGTTGGTGGCATCCATACCGGTACACCGCATAAAGCAGGTGCCGATTCTCTGGGCGAGGAATCTCAGCATCCTGACCTTGGCCAGCAGGTCATCAGGGCTCTCGTAGAACTTGACGAAACGGCTGACCTCTTCGCCAATCAGTTTGGACTTGGCGACAAGATACTCTCTACCTTCCGGCTCCTGTGTCAAAGCGAAGGTCTGGGCGACTCCGGCCAGCATATGCTTGATTAAGGGATGGGCATAGGGGTTCTCAACCTTTTGTCCCAGAATGTAGGTGGTTGGATGCAGGTCTTTTAGCGACTCGTAATATTGCTCGATTGTCTTTAGTGCCATCTCTCCGTCTCCTCTTAATCTGCCCGAAAAGAATAACTTGAGTTTAGGTCATTCTCAGCATCACAATTCTAGCATTGCTCTTTCCTTGAATGCAATTTTTTGTACTGGTACGGCATAACGCCGATGTTTTATGCTACGCCTCTGATTCGTCCAAAGCCGGAGGTGTTCGAGTAAGTATTGACTCAAGCGAGAGAGACGAGGGTAACAAAAATCTAGAATGTATAGTCATGTATGTGAAAAGGTGGTGGGCAAGGGTGGAGTAGCACTATTAGGAAACCGGAGATAGCGTTGCTACCGTGGCTGCTTTATATAGATTCCAAGTTTGGCCAAGCCACGGAACACCAAATTTCACTACTGTTCCTGTCCAAGTTAGCTATTCATCGAGACTAATCATTTCCTTGTTATAAGCAAATATAGCAGGTAATCCACCGGTGTGAAGAAAGACGACCGTATCATCCGGTGTAAATGTGCCCTTTCTTATCAGGTCAATAAGCCCAGCCATACCCTTCCCGGTATATACCGGGTCCAGGAAAAATCCCTCTGTCTGGGCCACGAGCTTTATTGCCTCTAGACACTCTTTGGTGGGAACCCCATATTTTCCACCCATATATTCATCATATAGTGTCATGTCCTCTGGGGTTATTTTTACATCCCAACTCATGAGGTTAGCCACAGCATTTGCTTTTTGTATAATCCGCCCGATAAGTTCTTCCTTACTTCTACCAATACTAATGCCAACAAACTTTAGTGGCGATTTAAGCAGCTTAAGACCAAGGATTAATCCAGCCGAGGTATTAGCAGTACCAACGGAGACCACCAAATACCGGGCATTGATTTTATCGACTTGCAATTGCTGTAATAGTTCCTCAGCACCATCAACCCAACCAATTACGGCTAAGTTATCGTAATATGAATCGTTGCCATATTTTATACAGACGGGTTTATGACCCATCCTGATATATTCTTGAGCCATCTTATCCATTTCCTTGTCCACATTGGCGGCGTACTCCCCAGTTAAGCGGTCCCCCTTAAGGATTTTTATCTTGGAGTTAAGAATCTTTTGCAGGAGAAGATTCCCCTGCACCTCAGGGTGTTCTCCCTCGTAAAGGACAAATCCAGCATTCATATTTAACTTACAGGCAGCGGCGGCTAATTGCAGACAGTAGTTGGACTGTGAGCTAAGGGTACTGATAACAGTATCTGCCCCGCTGCGCTGGACATCAGCCAGAACAAACTCCAGATGGCGCCCTTTATTGCCGCCGGCACCAAGCCCGGTTAAATCTTCACGTTTAGTAAAGATACGAGGTCCCCCAAGAGCCTTCGACAGATTCGTTAGTTCCTGCAAAGGCGTTGGGAAGAAACCCAGGTTGACTCGTGGTAAATTTACCAGTGGCATTATTTAACCTCCCCGTTACTTCGAAAGTATTGATAACAGGCAAACCCTAATACGCTTGCCCCAGTCCAGTCAAAAATCTATGATTCAAGATTGTAAGGAATAAACGCTAGTCTCCTGAGAAGGCTCCGTGCGAACTGAAAATATTCCTCCTTCTGCTCACAGGAGGGGATATATTGTGTTGAACAACCCTTGGCGGTAGAAGATGTTGGCGCCCTTTCAGCCACTTCCTTTGTCATGTTCAAGCGGAAAACTAGCTGGCTACACTTTTAACAGCTTTCTTATTACGGCCACAAACTTCTCTTTATACGGTCGTAGTCTATCTCTTTGCTCTCCCCTAATTCTCCCAACCTCAACCTCCTCCCTTTGAGGAAGAGACTCAGAAGGAAGACCACTATGCTGTACCCATTGCTTATAGAGTTTCTCTTCTTTTCGCTTTTTCCAGAATCTCATCCACGAACCCCCCGACCCTACTGGCACCTGATTTATAGTAGTGTGGGGACATCCTTTGATGCCTCTTCGGTGGCACTGAGCCTACGGGCTGCCGCTTCCTGCTTTCTTTTAATCTGTTCAACAACACCAGCCGATTTAGCATAATATTGTCTTACCTTCTCCACATCGTTGAGCTGTGACAGGATGACGACTATGTCAATCAATCCCCTCTCCCGGGGGTAATCACCGTCTCTTATTGTAGCCTCAGGGGCTACACCTCGAAGATAATCTCCAAGCTCCTTAATCAGGTCCATATTCATTTCCTTGGCTGGAGCCGAGAGGAGATATAGTGCCCTCTCTGCATCCTTGGGGTTACACTGGGTTGATAGTTCACCGAGGGCTTCGTCCATCGCCTGAATTCCCTTATGGGTCTCGGTACTCTTCTTCCTGAAGTTGCGTGTCCGTCCGAAGGGCAGCCTAATTAACGGTAATAGCGATTTGCCATAGCCGATTGCCGTCCATCCCGATAAGGTCTGCATTATATCTCCGGCATCAAGCATCTTAGCCCCAATATGCTTTGCCTTTTTCTCTTCGCCGGCACAAAGCAGATTGTAGAATGGCTCAACGATTAGCTCATTGATTTTAGCGATGTTATTCTTTAAGGAAAAATCTTTTCTGACATACCGCTGGTTTTCAACCAGAAACACTGCGTCGGCTACTGAGTAAACAGACTTAAGACATACGGCGGTGTTATAGATAGTTCGTTCCTCTGTCTCTTCCTCGTGCTCAAAGGGGAGGACAACCAGAGTGTAGACTGGTTTATCCCCATAGCGCTCTTTTATGTGCTGTGTCATTATTGGTATTGCTCCAGAGCCGGTACCGCCGGCAGCACCGGCAATCAGTAGAAAGGCGTCAGCCTCAAAGAATCGCTTGATTGACCTTATAGCATCAATAACCTTATCACCGTCTTCTCTAGCTATTTCGGCGCCAAGCTCACTCAGCTTGGCCACACCGTGCCCTCTGGTCTTTTCACCGCCGATGAGGATTCTGTGCTGGTAATCAGGCTTTATGGTGTATAGCCCGCTTAAATCAGCAGCATCAGTGTTTACCGCAAAGGCACCGGGAATTATCTCAATTCCCCGCTGACCCCTTGCTCTCCTATTTAGTCGGGCGAATTCATCAGCAATTCTGTTACCGCATTGCCCAAAACCGACGACTACCAATTTCATTTCTCACCTCCTAATGATTATATTGAAGAAGGCACCACTAGCCGTGCGTAAACCAGTGATTCTGGTCTTTCATCCCCTTCACCTTCCCCAGACTAATCCTGAGTATTTTGAGGTTAGTTCATGTGTTGAGATTATACTATAGACCGAATAACATTGAAATGTCAATACATGACCCGGCTTTTTGGTTCAGCAAATCTGCCAATGAACACCTTCCTGGTTCAATTACAGAAAAGCCCGAATAACAGTAAAAAGACCGCTGATGCCGTATTAATAAGAAGAAGTTGTTTAACAAACAATCTCACAAAAGCTGTTTGACACCCTGAGCCAAGCTAAGTATAATCTAATTTGAGGCGAGGGGCTCCTGTCTTCTACCAGTGCTGATTGATACGCCAAAAGGCGTCGGTTTGACTCTGGTATCAGTCATCAGGCCGAAGTGGCGGAATGGCAGACGCGCTACGTTCAGGGCGTAGTGTCCGTAAGGGCGTGGGAGTTCAAATCTCCCCTTCGGCACCATCTTTAGCGCTTGTAGCTCAGTAGGATAGAGCGCAGCCCTGCGGAGGCTGAGGTCGTGGGTTCGAGACCCACCAAGCGCGCTAGCTTGGGCGGTTAGCTCAGTTGGTTAGAGCACCTGCTTTACACGCAGGGGGTCACAGGTTCGAGTCCTGTACCGCCCACCATCGTGTACAATAGACAGAACCGGCAATTTCTCTTCCGTGATTCCTTTCGGTAACATCGGCATGGTATAAGTGAGCAATACTTCATCTCCGGTTACCTTCACTATCTTTGACGAAACTTCGGATAAAAGTGCTTCTTTCAAGTTTTATTCAGCCATTCTCACTCATTCATGGTAAAATATAGTTATAGTAAAATAGCATAACCTGCAAAGCCTACAGCCGTAAATCAGGTCTGGTAGAGAAGGAGGTAGCATGGATAAACCAGTGAATAATGCAACTGAGTTAAAGCCTATAGTAGAAAAGGCCGTTAAAGCCTTATACAGTCAAGCCATGCAGAATATCAAGATACTCAAAGCTGAGCGGTTTCCATTGTTTAGGGAACCGAAGCAAGGCTGGCTCGTTCACGCAGAATTTAACGATGACAAATACGAGTACTCCACTCAGATGGATATTCAAATGGCAGACGGGCGAATCACTAGGGCGGTGGAGCTGCATCGGGTGCCGACGAAGAAATAGATGACCTATTCTGTAGAGTCGGTCTGAAGTGGTCTTATTGGGCAGCGAGTTCCGCCAGCCGGTCTAGTACTGCCTTCAGAGCCTCCAGCTCTTTTCCATAGCTAGCCCAGTTACTCTCCTTAAGGAACTCCTGAGCCTTGGTGTAGTGCTGCTGAGCCTCCTTAATTAGGTTAGCTATCTCAGCGGCTACCGGCTCCTCCGGTCCCGTTGGAGCTGGTGGTTTTGGTTCAGGTGGTGGTGCCTCATCACCAAAGATAGCGGCGATGCTTTCCGCGAGCGTGGGTTCCATAGCTATTTGCGCACCGGCAACCACAATAACTCGCTTCAGCTCGGGAAGCCCACCGGTCTCTGCCTCGAGGAAGACCGGCTCCACAAACAGGATGGACTTGCCTAAAGGAATCAGCAACAGGTTGCCGCGGATGACGCGGGAACCACCACGACCCCACAGGGCTAGCTGCTCGGTTATGACCGTATCCTGCCCGATTCGGTTCTCTATCTGGCTGGGCCCATACACCGTCCGGTCCTTGGGGAAGAGGTAGGCAAGCAGCTTCCCGTAGTTTTCTCCATCACTGCGGGCAGCCAGCCAGCCAATGGTAACTTTCTTGCCCATCGGGGTGAAGGGTAACATGAGCAAGAACTCCTCTTTCTCTTCCTCAGGCAGGCGCATGATGATGTAGTAGGGCTCCATAGGCTGTTCGCTGCCGAAATAGACCTCCTTAGGCACTGCCCACAGGTCTTCCTTGTTGTAGAATACCCGCGCATCACGCATGTGGTAGGTCTGGTAGACCGCGGCCTGGATATTGAACATGTCCTCGGGGTAGCGGATATGGACTCGCAAGGACTCAGGCATCTGCCCGGCGGGGACGAAGAGCTTGGGAAAGATGGCCTGGTAGGTCCGTATCAAAGCATCATCCGGGTCAGTGATATAGAAAGTCACACTGCCATCGTAGGCATCAATAACTGCTTTAACGCTGTTGCGAATATAGTTTATCTTTCCAAGCGGTTCCGAATAGGGATAGCGGTCAGTAGTGGTATAGGCGTCCTGTATCCAGAATAGCCGGCCGTCCATCACCACCAGATAGGGGTCTCTGTCCAGCGCCAAGAACGGCGCCAGGTGACTCACCCTCTCCCTAATGTTCCGATAGTAGAGTACCCGGCTCTCCGGGGTTAGCTCATCACTGATAAGGATATTTAAGTCACCAAATTGCCAGGCATAGACTAATCGGCGCATGAAACTGCCCAGGCTAACGCCACCCTTGCCCTGGTAGAAACCGTAGACATTCTCATCACCCATCGGAAAGTCGAATTCCTCGGTCTTTGTGTTTACAATTACATATTCATTCGTCTTTTCCCCAAAGTATATCTCGGGCCGCTCAATATCGAAGATACCAACGGGGGGTATATCCTTTACCCGTAATACCGGCAGTCCCTGGGTACTGACCTCATTTACCAGGCTGAGGGCAATGCCATAGCCGTGGGTGAACTGTAGCCGGCGGTTGACCCAGGTCTGTGCTTGACCGGCTAGTTTCTCTGCCGATAATTCCCGGGCTGATAGCATGACCTGCCGGTACTCGCCATCAATGATATAGCGGTCGATATCAACATCATGGAAGTCATAGTAAAGCCGGAAGGACTGGAGCTGGTTGTAGGTATCCTTTAGCGGGCGTGGGTCCCAGAGCCGGATGTTGTTAATGGTTACCGCATTTTCGGCTATATCCTGGGAGCTTGGTGCCGCCTCAGCCGGAAAGGACTGCTCCTCAATCCGGTTCAGAGCAAAAGCCTCTCTGGTGAACTCGATATTATACTCGATGTAGGGCCTTTCTTGGACCAGTTCGCTGGGCTCCACCTGGAAGCGCTGTACCAAGGCGGGGAAGATGCCGCCGACGATAATGGCAGCCACTATCCATCCGCCGATGCCGTAGAGGGGCCAGCGAGAGTTACGCCGTAATATAGACACCAGAATGACCCCCATAAAGATGACTACTACTACTAACAGTATCCACTGTGCTGGCAACTTGGCATGCATATCAGCATAGCTGGCGCCGAAGACTACCCCTCGGCTGGAGAAAACCAGTTCCCAGATGCCAAGCCGGTAACCCCAGACGAAAAGGCCCAGGAGGGCTATGGCTAGTCCGCCGACATGGGCTAATACTGGCCGGGCAAGGTCGAACCTAAGACGCTGCACCGTATAACTGAGAAGATATACGCCGGCACTGCCGAGAAGGGTGATTATCAGCACGCCTATTAGCCAGCCTTGCAGTAGATGCTGAAAAGGCAGCGAGAAGACGTAGAAACCAATCTCCCGATTAAAGGCCGGGTCGGTGATGCCAAAGGGCTGCCCGTTGAAGAAACGAAGCACCACCTCCCAGTTGCCCTGGGCCACCAGGCCAAATATGAGACTGAGCAGTGCTGTTCCCAGGATAACGCTCCACCTGAGTATCGGCTGTAGCTGGCGCACTATGGTCCAAGGCCAAAAACTTGGTTTAGTCTTGGGCGCCAGGCGCGTCGCCAGCACCAGGTTCCCTAAAAACAAGATGCCAAAGATGATAGCCGCCGAGAAGAATACCAGCACCTTGGTCTTCAGAACAGTGGCGTAGACGCTGCCATAACCCAGGCTGTCGAACCAAAGCCACTCAGTATACCACCCTTTCGCTATATTTATGAGAATGAACAGGGTCAAAGCACCAGCCAGTATTAGGAACACCCTGGCAGTCGTCCATCCGCGCTTAGCCGGTGGAGATGGCTTCTCAGTTCTATCTTCAGGAAACCAGCTCTGCCATTGCCTGTCAAATGAATTCAATCTACTCGTACCAACCTTTCTAAACCATCGCCTGGCCAAATCAGGATAACACACCCCCTCTTTAGCGTCAAATGCCTTTATTTTTCAATAACCAAGAAAAATATGAGGCTGGCCTCCAACTCGCTTCCTCTACTACGAACTAGCCCCCTAAGCTTCTTGAGTTGACAAATAACATGACCCATAATCGGATTAAGTGAGAACTTAACCATAACGCAAGGCATAGAGATGATGCTGATAACCGGTAGTACGGGATTCGTTGGCAGGCACATAGTTAGAGAGTTAGTTTCTAGGGGTATGAAGCTGAAGTGTTTGGCTTTAAACCTGCCTCCTTAAAAGAGAGGATAGAGTCTATTCTAAGCTAAAACTGTCGGACTTGGCGGCTACAGTGCCATTGACGGATGCACAACATAGGGTTAAACTTACGTGAACAACAAAGCGGTGAAGCGGTAAAGATAGATGAACGAAATGGGCAAGAGGGTAGACTTCAACTGTGATATGGGGGAAAGTTTTGGGGCCTACAAGCTGGGCTTCGACGAGGAGCTGATGCTTTATATCTCGTCGGCTAATATCGCCTGCGGATTCCATGCCGGGGACCCTATGTGTATGAGGCAGACCGTCCGTTTGGCTGAGGAAGCTGGTGTCGCCATCGGTGCTCATCCTGGCTTCCCCGACCTTATGGGTTTTGGACGACGAGTCATGCGGCTAAGCCCGGAAGAAATTCGAAATTATGTTATCTACCAGGTTGGAGCCTTGCAAGCCTTTACTAAAGCTAAAAGACTCCAGCACGTCAAACCCCATGGTGCCTTGTACAATATGGGAGAAAGAAACGAAGAACTGGCTAGAACCGTTGCCGAGGCTATTCGAGAGGTAGACCCAAATCTGATTCTGGTGGGACTGGCTGGCTCCGCCTGGATCAAGGCAGGCAACGATGTTGGGTTAAGGGTAGCCAGCGAGGTTTTTGCCGACCGGGCTCTGAACCCAGATGGCACCCTTGTTCCTAGAAGTCAACCCGGGGCAGTCATCCACGACGTTGAAGACGTGGTAGGTAGAGTCCTGAAAATCTTGGCTGAAGAGAAGGTCATAGCTATAACTGGTGAGGAAGTACAGGTAAGAGTAGATACCATTTGCTTGCATGGTGATACGCCGAGAGCTGCACTCTTAGCCCAAACAATAAGGCAGAGACTGGAGGCAGCTGGCGTAGACGTGGTGCCTATGGGCACCTTTTTGTAAGAACTAAGGCGTAACCTCTTCAGAAATGGATTTCTTCCTGTATGTAACACAGATTAAATAGTCGCTACGGGAAAGTCTTTTCGGAGCAGTTTATGGTCTATGACAGGCTACGATTTTTGCCAGGAGGCGATAAGGCGTTCTTCATCGAATTTGGAAACGCCATTGCCCCGGAGCTAAGCCATCGGGTGCGGTGCCTTATGCTCGCCATACAAAAGGCAAGAATCCCAGGGCTGATCGAGGCGATTCCCACATACAGATCACTACTCATCCACTACGAACCACGGCAAATAAGCCCTAAAGAACTAAGGGACAGACTAGAGGCCTTGGAACAAAAGGCAAAGGATGCGAAGTTTCCCAAACCGATGGTAACTGAGGTTCCCACTGTCTACGGTAACGAGTATGATACTGACCTGGAATTCGTGGCCAAACACAATAAGCTCACCCCAGAGGAAGTGGTGCGTATACACACTGGCAACGCCTACTTAATCTATATGATAGGGTTCATGCCCGGTTTTGTCTATTTGGGAGGGATGTCATCGAGAATAGCCACCCCGAGGCTGGAGACACCGCGAAGCCGGATACCCGGTGGGTCGGTGGGGATAGCCGGGAATCAGACTGGCATATATCCCGCCGAACACCCCGGGGGCTGGCAACTCATCGGTAGAACTCCCGTAAGACTATTCGATGCCCACAGGAAACCGCCAGCTTTGCTACAGACTGGTAACTATGTGAAGTTCGTTAGCATAACCCCACCGGAATTCACCAGGATAGAAGAAGAGGTACAGCAAGGAACTTATGCGGTGAAGGAGACCCGGGTGGCATGAAGGGGTGAGAATGGAGATATTTGAGGTTATTCAGCCCGGCTCGTTGACCACCGTTCAAGACCTGGGGCGGTACGGCTATCAACAATATGGTGTGCCGGTATCTGGGGCAATGGATGACTATGCCCTGAGGGTAGCCAACCTCTTGGTAGGGAACAATGAGGGAGAAGCCTGTCTGGAAATAACTCTGCTGGGCCTACAGTTGCGGGTTCTTGAAGATGGTGTAGTGGCTATCACCGGAGCCGTCCTAAGCCCCATACTAAACAAAAGCCCACTTCCTATGTGGGAGGCAGTGATGGTTGGCTGCGGGGATACCATCTCTTTCCCCTGGCCAAAGAGAGGATGCCGGAGCTATCTAGCCGTAGCTGGTGGCATCGACGTCCCCAAAGTGATGGGCAGTAGCTCGACCTATATTAAATCTCACATCGGAGGCCTCAAAGGTAGGGCATTGCGCGCTGGGGACCACTTGAAGAGTGGCCAAGCACGGCCTGGAATCTTAAAAAGAAGGCTGCCGCCGCAATATTTGCCTGAATATCGGGACCCGACCGAACTCAGGGTAATCATGGGCCCACAAGATGACCACTTCACTGAAGAGGGTATTCACACTTTCCTTCGCTCAGAATATACTATCGCTACAGAAGCGGACCGAGTGGGCTACCGACTTCAAGGACCGCGCATAGAGCATAAAGCCGGAGCGGATATTATCTCCGATGGTATCCCGCTAGGAGCAGTCCAAGTGCCCGGGGATGGGCTACCCATTGTTCTCCTGGCAGACAGGCAAACTACCGGCGGGTATACTAAGATAGCGGCAGTGATAACCGTGGATATACCCAAGTTGGCCCAGGCTAAGCCAGGGAATAAGGTGAGGTTCTTGCAAATCACGGAGGAAGAGGCTCACCAGTCACTAAGAGAATACGAGCAAACCATTGATACTCTGAAATATTGGCTTCAGCAGGGTCATTGAAGGAGCGCTACTAAAACAGGAGGGAAGGTTTATGGCTAATCAGACGCCCGGCGGTTACAATGGCAAAATCCTGAGAGTGAACTTATCTGGCAATACTATATCTACAGAGGCGACTGATGAAGTATTCTGTCGGAAATACCTAGGTGGTGCCGGATTTGTTACCTATTTTCTATGGAAAGAATTGCGTCAAGGAATTGACCCCTTGGCTCCCGATAACAAACTTATCTTTGCTCTGGGACCAGTAACGGGGGTCCCATTACCGGGAAGCGGTCGCCACTGCGTTGGTGCCAAATCTCCCCTGACCGGGGGTATTGCCAAATCAGAGGTTGGCGAATTTTGGGGCACTCAGCTCAAGCGGGCTGGCTATGACGCTATTATTGTCGAAGGTAAGGCTGAGAAACCAGTCTATCTCTGGATTCGCGATGGGGAAGTAAGTATCAGGGATGCTAGACACCTTTGGGGAAGGAATACAAAAGAGACACAGCAGGCTATTAGAGCTGAGCTAGGTGACAACCTGATACGATTAGCAGTAATCGGACCGGCCGGCGAGAATCTGGTGCGTTATGCTTGCATTATGAATGGCCTCTATGATGCTGCTGGCAGAGGAGGACTGGGGGCGGTAATGGGCTCTAAGAATCTCAAAGCAATCAGTGTTAGAGGGCACAAAGCGCCGCCAATATCCGAGCCTGAGCGTGTAAAAGAATTAAGGCAGTGGTTGTTAGCCAACATGCAATTGGTCAAGGAGTTTCAGGAATTTGGCACCGGTGCAGTTATGGAGGGTTACGAGATTTCAGGGAATCTACCGGTACGAAATTTCCGTGATGGGTTGTTCCCTGGGGTAAAGATGATAGACGCACAGGCAGTGAAGGATACTATCCGGGTCAAGATGGAGGCTTGTTTCGGCTGTCCGGTACGCTGCAAGAAAGTAGTTAAATTCGGAGAACCATATCCCGTAGACCCTGCCTATGGCGGACCTGAATATGAAACGTTGGCCTCATTGGGGTCTAACTGTGGTATAGATAACCTCAAAGCCATTGCTAAAGGTAACGAGCTTTGTGATGCCTATTCGCTGGACACGATTTCAACAGGTGGTGTCATCGCCTTTGCTATGGAATGCTTTGAAAACGGACTGCTGAGTAGCCAGGACACCAATGGCATTGAGTTAAGGTTCGGCAACGATGAGGCTATGCTGAAAATCGTCGAATTAATCGCCAAGCGTGAAGGTATTGGTGACCTGCTGGCTGAGGGTACAGCTCGGGCTGCCAAGGCAATTGGTAAGGAGGCATCGAAATTTGCCATGCAGGTTAAGGGACTAGAGATACCAATGCATGAACCACGACTTAAACTGGGGCTCGGGCTTGGTTTTATGGTCAACCCTCATGGTGCTGACCATTGCTGTAATATGCATGACACTATGTTTGTCACTGAGGGACAGTTAAAGGAGTTCAAACCCCTGGGGATACTTGAACCAGTTCCCATTGATGATATTGGTCCCCGGAAAGTCGCCCTATTCAAAGCTGTACAGCTTAAACAGATTGTATTCGACTCCTTGGTGCTATGTCGGTTCTTGCCCTACACTTATGAGCAAGTGGCTGACGTCACGGCAGCAGTCACTGGATGGGATATGGGTGTGATGGAACAACTGGGGGTGGCCGAGAGAATTTTGACCATAGCACGATTGTTTAATATCCGGGAGGGATTTAGCGCTGCTGATGATAAATTACCACGACGTTTCTTCCAGCCCAAAACCGACGGTTTCCTGGCTGATAAGCCCCTCGATACCACGAAACTGGAGAAGGCTAAAAGTTGCTACTATACCCTCATGGGCTGGGATGCTGGCACTGGAATACCTACGCCGGAGAAACTAGAAGAGCTGGACATCACGTGATTGAGGCTCAACAATCTAAACCGCAAATCCTGAGCCGGGAAAAGTTGGGAATTACATACTAATCAGCAAGAGAAAGGTAGGTACGATTGAACAGATTTCTTGATGTGGCTAGAAAGGCAGCTTACCAAGCCGGTGAATTTTTGTTAGCTAACCTGGACGGAATAAGAGATATTAGTTATAAAGGAGAAGGGCATAGTAACCCGTTTTCACGAGTAGATGAAGAGGCGGAAAACATTATTCTTACTATCATTAGTAAGGCTTTTCCAGAGCATGGCTGCATCTCTGAGGAGAGAGGGAGGAAAGAGGCGCCTTCTGATTATACCTGGATTGTTGACCCCCTAGATGGAACAGTAAACTTTATCCACGGACACAGATATTTTGGAACCTGCATAGCTTTATCATATCGTGAAGATATAATCCTTGGGGTGACATACAATCCCGTCATAGATGAGATGTTTACCGCATTGAAGGGTAATGGTGCCTATCTAAATGAAGGAAGAATACAAGTCTCAGCAACCACAAGTCTGGACGAAAGCCTATTAGCCATGGGATTCCCCTATGACCGTAATTCAGAGGCCTTTAGTAAAAGTGGGAAACACTTTATACGCTTGGCCAGAGATGGCCAGGCGGTTAGACGTGACGGTTCAACAGCACTTTCTCTGTGTAATGTAGCCTGTGGTAGATACGATGGATTTTGCGTTGCTGAAAACGAATTATGGGATTATGCTGCCGGAACCCTTATTGTAGCTGAAGCTGGCGGCAAAGTTACCAACTTCAGAGGAGATCCGTTCCAGGTTATGAATGACGGCGAGGTGTTAGCCACCAATGGAAAAATTCATGGATTCGTATTGAAATGTCTCCTAGAAGAAGCCTAAACATAGCAGCTACCTGTTTTATGAATTAAACCCTTGCCTGGGGTAGTGGTTAAGCGCATCACCACTCAAGTTGAGATTGACAATTCTGACCAGATATGTTATAAATTTAGCTAAGGTTCTTGGATTACAGCAGGAGATGCCCAGTATTGGGAGCCGAAGGTGCAAGAGACAGAGTACTAGCTTGATGTCTCGAAACTCTCAGGCAAAAGGACTGCTGTAAGCAAAACCCCTGGAGAGATCTATAAGAGGTCGCCGAAGGAGTAAGCCCACCAGGTGACGGGTAATCTCTCAGGCACAAGTACAGGGGGAATCAGTGTAGTGCTGATTCCCCCTGTCTCTTTTTGGAGAAGTAAAACAGGAGACTAAATAATGAAGCCGTTAAAGAAGACGTCTCTTAATAAGGTACATCATGATTTGAAAGCGAGGCTGATAGATTTCGCTGGCTGGGAGTTGCCTGTCTGGTATACCTCTATTCTGGAGGAGCACCGGGCTGTCCGCTCTGGAGCCGGGATGTTCGATGTCTCTGATATGGGTAGAGTTTGGTTAAAGGGAAATAAGGCAGGTGCCTTTCTTGACAAAATGTTGACCAAGCCCGTACAGCAGTTGGAGGTAGGCTCCGCTCAGCTCTGCCTTCTGTGTTTAGAGGACGGAGGTATTCTTGATGACTTATGGGTATATCGGGTAGGAACTGACCAGTATTTATTAGTCTGGAATGCCAGTAATGTTGAGCAAAAGCTTGACTGGTTACTTCGCTGGTTAGGGTCTGGTACTGATATCATTATTGAGGACAGGTCCCGAGATACGGTTATGCTGGCTGTCCAGGGTCCGGCGGTGTCCCGACTGGATAACTTGAAGGACGTCTCCCATTTACCTCGTTTTGGTTACGCTCAAACGAAGATAGACGGGCTGAGCGTATTGGTGGCTAGAACCGGATACACCGGAGAGGACGGGTTTGAAATAATTAGTGATGCCGCCAGCGCACTACCCTTATGGGAATCATTCATGGAACGAGGAGTGAAACCCTGTGGACTGGGAGCACGTGACAGCCTGAGACTGGAAGCCGGTATGATGTTATATGGACAAGACATGGATACCAGTACCAATCCTTTTGAGGCTGGGCTGGGGTGGTTAGTCGACCTCGACAAGGGTGATTTCATCGGCAAAAGTGCCCTGCTTGAGATTAAGCGTCACGGTGTTAGGCGTAAGCTTATCGGGTTTCAAATGAAAGGCCGAGAGATAGCTCGCTCCGGCTACAAAATATTTCGTTCCGGTCAAGAAGTGGGTGAGGTTACCAGTGGTGGATTTGCGCCAACTCTGTGTGTCAATATTGGTTTCGGCTATGTTCTCATTGAGCTGGCAGCCATCGGCACCGATATTGAGATAATAATTCGCCAGAAACCAGTCCCGGCTACGGTAGTTAAGAAGAAATTTTACAAAAGAGGAGCCTAAAATGAACCCCAAAGACTGTAAGTATACACAGGAACATGAATGGATCCGTCCTGAATCGGGGGATAAGGGGACAGTGGGGCTTGCCGATTACGCCCAATCCCACCTGGGAGATTTAGTATTTCTTGACTTGCCAGTTTCAGGTACTGAAGTCAAGCAATTTGAAAAGATGGGTGAGGTAGAATCGGTAAAGGCAGTTGCCGATATCTTCGCGCCAGCTAGCGGGCGGGTGTTAGAAGCTAATCAAGCTGCCATCGATGAGCCCCAACTGGTGAACCAAGACCCCTATGGAAAGGGTTGGCTGGTTAGTTTGCAATTGAGCCAGCCGTCAGAACTTGATGCCTTAATGGATAACGAGCAATATGACGCCTTTGTCGCCAAGTTAGAGGAAGAAGAGTCTGAATAAACCCGAGGAGGTTGATAGAATGCCATCACCCTATTTACCGAATACTGATGCTGACCGCATAGCCATGTTGCGGGAAATTGGCGTTAGCTCCATCGAAGAACTCTTCCAGGACATACCGGGGAAATTCTGTAACGTCCAATTCAGACTGCCACCGCCTCTCTCTGAGCTAGAACTCAAAGAGGTGCTTGGTCAGTTAGCCAACCGCAACACCCACGACTATATTTGTTTTCTCGGCGCCGGCCACTATCGGCACTTCATCCCCAGCGTGGTTGGTCACATCACCGGTCGCAGCGAATTCTATACTGCTTACACTCCGTATCAAGCCGAGGTCAGCCAGGGTACACTTCAAAGCATCTATGAGTACCAGTCGTTAGTCTGCCAGCTTACAGGTATGGAAGTGAGCAACGCCGGGATGTATGACGGCAGCACGGCAGCAGCTGAAGCCGCCTTAATGGCATGCCGAATCACGAAACGGGACAGAGTGGCAGTGCTGTCTACGGTAAACCCAAGGTACTACGAGGTCATTGATACCTATGCTAACGGGCATAACAGTACCTTGGAAATAGTAGAGCCAGCCCTAGAGGATTTAGCGGCGGACTGCGCTTGTTTAATAGTTCAACATCCCAATTTCTTTGGCTATTTTGAAGATACAAGATATGCTCAGAGAGCTCATGATGTTGGAGCCTTACTCATTGTCATCGTCGACCCTATTTC
>SDBV01005383.1_pt1 | contig 18101 bp, 15 predicted proteins | sample 2277081 | NCBI WGS metagenome assembly SDBV01 (sample SAMN10402039, study PRJNA504765) | marine sediment metagenome | isolation source: marine sediment core GS10_PC15, 223 cmbsf | place: Arctic Ocean: Southern Knipovich Ridge | collected 2010 | reverse complement strand
TCGCTGCGACAGGGTGGAAGATCAGGCCGCGGGAAGGGGACCGGACGCGACGAGCTTCTTCTTGGACGGATCCACTATCAAGTTGAGACCTTCGAGCGTGCGAGCACCCAGGAGGAGGAGATCGCCGGGCTCGGCGAAGACGACTTCATCGATCGTGAAGTTCCTCCCCACCCGTAGGATGGCAAAACCCACGCTCCGCGTGACAACCTTCCCATTGGCCATCACGAAGCGGAGATCCTTCTTCTCTCTTTCCACCGCGATCTTCTCCAACTTCGCCCCTGGGATCCAGGTATATTCGCTTCCTGTGTCTACCAGCAGCTTCTGGATGCGCACGGACTTTGACCGATCGACGTGGTTCGCAACCGTACAGCCTGTGTGGAATGTTCCCATACCCATATCCTATCACCCGGCAGCAGGTTTTCAACTCGTTTCACCCAACGGCCGGGTTGCCCGGCGCGACCGAGGGTCGCCTGGCTAGAGGCGCTACCACCGGTCTCCTGTTTAGGGGCGCGACCACCGGTCGCAGCTTTATGGGGAAGCGGGAACGATCTTCAGTGCGATCTTGGCTTGGCGGACCGGTGCGGTGAGGTCGATGCCCAGCCGGGTCGGGGTGCGGCCGCCGCGGACGTCTTCTTTGATTTCTTCGGCCCGGATCTCGAAGGCCAGCCCGTCGGTGGTGATCTCTACCTGGACCGCCTTCGGGGCGTTGCCGACCAGGAGCCGGTTGGGGCCCAGTCGCTTCCATTGCGAGAAGGTGATCAGGGCCGTGCCGAAGCTCCGGGGCGCGTCGAATTCGACTTCGTCGGTTACCGTCAGACTGCCGGTGGATTGGCGTGAAAAGACGAATGTGCGCTGGAGCTGCTTCAACTCCTGCACGTCGTACGCGGCGCGGAGATCGAGGATTACGGTGTCTCTGCCGTCGGTGAAGTCGGTCTCGAGCACCTTGGCGGCGGCCGAGCGGCCCGTGCGCTGGAGCTTGCCGGCCACTCGGGGGACGGGATGGCCGAAGGAGTTGAGCACGCCGCTGTCGTATCGGCGGGAGCTGAAGGTGCGGGCGGTGTAGACCTCGGCCCCGGGGTCGACCAGCGGTGTGCCGCCGCCGAGGACCACCAGGTACGAGCCGACGTCGTTGTGGTTGTGGTGCTCGGCGTTGTGGCCGCCCTTGAGGGCCACGGCCAGGGAACCTTTCTTTTCGGGCGCGGGGCGGCAGATCAGGATGGCGGCGTCTTGGTACCAGTCGCGCAGGGCGTGGGCCGGGGTGCGGGGCCTGGCGGCGGGTGTTTCGGTGGCCGAGTTGGCGAATCCGTAGAGCCCCACGTGGAACAGTCGGGTGGAGGGCCCGATGTTCAGCAGCAGGCCCCGCCGCTCGAGCTGGTTTAGCCCCATTCGGAACCGGCGGCTGAGGAAGGCCATCAGGGGGACGCTTGGACGGGCGCCTACGGAGCAGTCGGCGAAGGCCGGATAGATGCCCGGGGCGATCTCCATGCGGTGGCCGAACAGGGCGATGGGCTCGATTGCCGGGGGTTGGAACATGTCGATCTTCCCGCCGGTGGCCTGGTGGAGGGTCTCGGCCAGCATCACGTAGTTGCCGAACCCGTAGTTCCAGTAGCCCACGCCCTCGGAGCAGTAACCGTCGGGGGTGAAGCCGCTGAGGAAGTGCTGGACGTACTTCTCCGCGGAGGCGGCGAAGAAGGCACGTTGCCGGGGCGACTCGATGACGCCCAAGGCCGCGCCGGTAACGCCGGCCAGGCAGACGGCGTTCCAGTTGTTGGTCCCGGTGAGCCACCACATCCGCGGCTGGCCGGTGTTGACCATGCGTGTGAAGGGCGCGAAGGTTCGCCGCTGAAGCTCACTGCGAATCAGCTTCCTGGTCTGGCCGCTGAGCTTGTCGCCCAGCCAGTAGTCGGCGGTGGCCAGGTTCCAGGAGATGCGGGCCCCGTGCAGGTCGATCTCGGTGAGGGTTCCGCGGAAGTTCCGCAGGCTGCGGTCGTGGGCGGGGTAGACCCAGGTCTTGTCGGAGCAGACGGCCCGGATCGATTCCTCGATGGCCGGCAGGAACCGGCCGCGGTTCTGGATGCACTCGGCCAGCACCAACTGAGGCAGTCGGGAGTCGCGCCGGGAGAGGACGTTCTGGTAGCGGGTGCGATTTCCCGTGCGGGAGTAGTCCAGGAACAGGTCGTCGGGCAGCTCGGGGATCGGTAGGGATAGGAGCCGCCGGGCGTCGGGGACGACGTTTTTGAATTCGGGTGTCTGGGCGACGGCCCGCCACGCGTCGCGGTTGCCGATGGTGGGACCCACGCCGCGGGGCACTTCGGGCAGCATCTGCTCGATCTGCTCGACCCGGGCCGGATCGGGGGCGGTCGGCTGGGTGGCTTGGGCGGCCACAGCGGCCGTTGCCAGCAGGGCCGCCAGCAGAGTTGGATGAACGCGCGGGGAGTGAAAGCTGTGTAGTATCATGGTTCGTTCTCCATACCAATGGCCGCCGTACCGGCGGCTGCTAAACATCGGGGTCGATGCCGAATTGACGCAGTACGATGGCGAACAGGTCGGTGTCGGTCACGCTGGGGCCGGGCAATGGGACCGGCTGGGAAGTGAGGATCACGCTCCGTTGCGACCGCTCGACCGCCGGGGCCCCGTGCGAGCCTTGGATCAGCGTGGCGTCGAGCGGGGTGGTCTTGGTGGCGGGGTCAAAGTGGAGTTCGACCGGATCGTAGCCGGGCTTGCGGTGGATGTCAACCGTGCGGGCAAAGGCCGGTGCGCGGTCGTCGGCGAGCCACCAGTAGTATGCCTGCCAACTGTTGGGCGTGGAGACGAGCACCACGTCGCCGCTGCGGGGGTGATTGAGGTGATACCGGTCGCGCTGGTCGCCGATCAGCACCTCGGCGATGCCCGGCTGGTGGTGGAATAGCTCGGCTACCCGGCGTGCCAGTTGTCGATCGCCGCCGGCGGTGAAGACGTGGGCGAGTTGATGGTCGGCCAGGGCCCAGGCGCGGCTTTCGGCAAGGTCGAGGTGTTCGCCGTCGTCTTCCTCGCGGACGGTGAGCAGTCCGGCCTGGCGCAATTGGCGGTTGGGATAGCTGACGTGGTCGACCGGGGTGATGGCGTATTCGCCGGCAACCAGCCAGAGCGGGTCGCGGTGGTAGGCATCGCGCAGCCCGGTGGCCAGCCGGCCGATCACCTGGTCCAGCTCGGCCACCGCGGTTTGGGCGGCCGGGGCGTCGGGTCCGGTCCGCTGGGCGGCGTAGTCCAGGTGCGGCAGGTAGATGTAGAAGAAGTCGGGTTGCCAGAGGTGGGCGGCGCGGACGGCCGAGTCGGCGATCCAGGCGCTAGACTTGACGTTGGTCATCGGGCCCCAAAAGTGCTTCAGCGGAAAGTGGCCCAGCTCGTCGCGCAGCGTGCCGTAGAGTTCGGCCGGACGGGTGTAGCACCAGAGCGATTCGGAGCCGTCGGGGTTGTGGATGGGGGCGGGCGTGCAGACGTAGTCGGCTCGGCACTGCTTGCTGTGCAAGGGGAACCAGACGGCCGACTTCAGCCCTGCATGGCGGCAGAGCAGCTCCCAGATCTGCGGCTGCCCGATGCAGTCGTTGGGAGAAGTCCACATCTCGACCTGCTGCCGCTGGCGCCAGTAGAAGCCGTTGGCGACCACGCCGTGGGCGGCCGGCGGCCGGCCCGTGGTCATGTTGGCCTGTACGGGGCAGGTGACGCAGGGGAAGCTGGGGATCAACTCCGCAGACTCACCGGCGGCGGTGAGTGCCCGCAGGTTGGGCATCGCCGGCAGGTCTTTTTCGCGCAGTGCCGGGATGGAGAGGAGGATGGTTTTGTGGGGCATGGTTTTCTGGCTAGCGGGGATTATTCATAAGGACGTCCACGAGTCAGTTTACGCGTGCCACGGCTGTGTCAGCCGTGCCACAGATCTCCCTGCTTACTCGCCCACCGCACGGCCGACACGGCCGTGGCACCTTATGAATACTCCCGGCTACAGTTCTTGCAGCATCGGGTTGAGGAACTCGTAGGCCCGGCGGGCGGCTTCGGCGGCCTGGTGGCTGTGGCGGCTGAGTTCTACGTGGACGCCGCCTTGGTAGCCTGCCGCGGCCAGGGCTTGCAAGACGGGTGGGAAGTCGATCTGGCCCTCGCCGAACATGAGGTGCTCGTGCACGCCGGTGCACGTGTCCTCGATGTGGACGTTGACCAGCCGCGGCGCCCAGCGGTGGATCACGTCGGGAATCGGCAGCTCGCCCTGGCAGTGCAGGTGGCCGACGTCGAGGGCCAGCCGCAGATTGGCCGCCCAGTCTGCCGTGGGCACACTGGCTGCCGTGGGCACACTGGGCCGCCCCAGCAACTCCTCGTAGCCCTGCATCGAGTCGATCAGCATTCCCGGCTCGGGTTCGAAACCGATCGCGACCCCCTGCCCTGCCCCGTAGTCGAGCACTTTCTGGAGTCCCTCGACGAGCCGGTCGAGCGCCTGGGGACGGGAAATCGAGTCGCGCAGCACGCCCGACCAGAGCGAGACGCAGTCGCTGCCCAGCCGGGCGGCACAGTCGACGGCGTGCTGGTAGAACTCGACGCGCCGGGCGCGTCCGGCGGGGTCGGGCGAGAGGAGCGTGGGCTCGTGCTTGTGTGTTGGGTCGAGCAGGAATCGGGCACCGGTCTCGATCACCGACCGCAGGCCGAGTCTCTCCAGCAACTGCCGGAGGCGGTCGATCTTCTGGTGCAGCTCGGTTGCACCCGGCGGCAGGACACCGTGGTCGATGGTGATCGCCACGCTGCGGTACCCGATCTCGGCCAGGAGGGTGACCGCGTCGAAGAGTTCGTGGTGGGCCATGCCGTTGGTGTTGTAGCCGAGGAGCATGGGAGGCGTAGTGGATAGTGAACAGTGAGCTGTTTGGCGGCCGCTTTCGTGATCCGCGGCAAAGCCCCAGTCGGCCTGCGACCTACGTCAATCGAATCCATCGCCCCAGCAACATCGCCGGCAGGAGCAACAGGAGGATCATCGCTGCGAAGAGGGGGCCGCGGACGGCATAGCAGACGGCCGCGTCGAGGACCACCAGCCATAGGATACACAGTTTGACGGTGGCTTGCACCCTGGGAGCCGACGGATCGATCACGGCCCGAAAACACCGCCAGCCGATCAGCGCGGCCAGGATCAGCATCAGCAAGGCCCAATTCTCGGGCGGTTTCATGGTCAGGGGTGAGGGGACGCCGGTGGGACCGGGAAAGGTGGCCAGCAAGGTGATGCCCAGGAGCATCACGGCGGTGGCCGGTGCGAGGCGGAGCCGGCTGCTGCGGGTGGCCTCGGTGCGGGCGAACCAGGTTACGCCGGCGACGTAGGTGCCGATGCCGGCGGCGACCAGCCAGTGTGGGGTCTGCCAGGCGGCGGTCGCGGCGCTCATTCCCAGCAGCACATTGAGCATCCGGCAGGCGCCCATCGCCAGGGGGCCCAGCGGCGTGCGTTTCAGGGCGGCGTTGTAGAGCAGGATGCACGCGGCCAGCAGGCCGGCCACCACGGCCGGTCGGAAATGACCCACCAGCGGCGCGGAGAGACAGGCGGTGGCCGTGCCCAGCAGCAGCAGTGCCCAGCCGAACCGGCGTGCGGCCGGCAACGAGATGCGGCCGGAAGGGAGCGGCCGCTGGGGGCGGAGTTGGGAGTCGGTGGCGAAGTCGAAGACGTCGTTGAGCACCACGCCGGAGGCGTAGAGTAGAGTCGAGGCCAGCAGCAGCGGCGCCAGCAGCCAGGGTCGCTCCGGTGCCCCGGTGGCGTGGACGAAGAGGAAGCCCATGGCCACGTCGGCCATGGCGGTGAAGAGGTTTGGGGCGCGGATCAACTCCAGGTAGGCGCCGATGGTTGAATCCGGGCCAAGCCGCCAGCGGCTTTGTCGGTTATGGGTCATTTTTCACACACTGTTCGAGAAACTGCTTGGCCCGGCGGCCGGCCTGGTCGGGGTCGTCGATATAGGGATATAGCTCAACGGTGATCCAACCATCGTATCCGGTGCGGGCAATCTCGCGGAGGGTGGCCGCCAGGTCGATCGCCCCGCAGCCGGGGATCAGGTGGGCGTGCTGGCGGGTCTGGGCAATGTCCTCGATGTGGTAGTGCCTGGTGTGGGGTGCCATGGGGGCGATCCAGTCCTGGGGATCCTGGCCGACGCAGAAGGCGTGGCCGATGTCGAAATTCAGGCCCACCGCAGGCGAATCGACCCGGCCGGCGAACTCGAGGTATTGTTCGAAGGTCTCGATCAGCAGTCCCGGCTCGGGTTCGATCAGCAGCAGGACTTGGAGCTTCTCGGCCACCTCGACGCAGGGCATCAGCTCGTCGTAGAAGATCTGTGTGGCCAAGCTGCGGGACTGGCCTTGATCGAGCGGGCCGCCCGGCTCGGTCTGGATCGAGGGGGCCCCCAGCTCCTTGGCCAGTGCCAGGGCCCGCTTGGTGTGTTCGCGGCGGATCGCCCGATAGTGCCGATCGGGCTCGATCCAGGAGGGGTGCCAGTAGGGCTGGCGGGGATCGGCCACGGCGTTGAGCATGAAGGCGTTGACGTTGGAGATTGCCAGGCCGTGCTGCTGAAGACAATCGCGGATGGCTCTTTTCTGTTGCTGAAGCAGCCCGGCGGGCCAGGCGTGGGGCACATCGGCCAGCAGCTCCAGCCCGGCGTATCCCAAGGCGGCGATCCGGCGAATGGTCTCTTGGACGGAGAAGTTCAGGTAGGCATTGGAGCTGTAGGCGAGTTTCATGTGGAGGGGTTGGGTCTAGGGATTGGAGATTGGAAGGCATCATTCCTGCGTGCTCAAACGCCCGGGGGCTGCGTCCCCCGGGTTTTGTCCTCAAAAACGACCGTCTCAGGGCGGCCGTTAAGGACTCTGGTCAATAATCGAAGAACTCCTGCACATCCTCGCCGCTAGCGATGGTGGTCAGCCCCTTGAGCAATTTCGGATCGATGTCCTCGCTGATCGAGCGCACGCTGCCGTCGGCAAACAACACCGTGGCAACGCCGGGATGCTCGCTGCGGATGGCTTTGCCCTTCTCGTCGTTGATTTTGAAGCTCATTTGCTCGAAGTCCAGGTCGCGCGGCTCGTACCAAGCGACGCCATGGCCGATGGCTTCAACAACGGCCAATGTCTTGCCCGGACCGTCGACAATTTCCTCCCGGCGCCGGGCGTTGGGCCCAGCGGAGATCGTTCCGGGGCCCACAATCATGACGTAGTTGGTCAACCGTTCATCGTCCACCGCCGACGGACAGCGAAAGACGGAGAGTGTATCGCAGCCCTTCACCACCTCCTGATTGTGGCGGCTGTTCCACGGCTCGTCGAGTCGCAACTGATTGTGTAGCTTCTCGTGCTCCAGATAGGGTAGCAGCAACACCCGCCAACTGTGCAGCGGTTGTCCATGTCCGTCCACGGTGTAGGCTGGGGGGAAGCACTCATAGGTATCGTGATAGGCAAACATCGCCCACCCGATTTGCCTGAGATTATTGAGGCACTGGGCCCGCCTCTCGGCCTCGCGGGCTGGGTAGATCGGCGGCAGCAACAGCGCCACGGCAACAACAAGCAGCAGCGGCGCGATCACCCACCACCAGTTGAACTTCCGTGGCCTTTGGCTGCGTTGTTCGGTAGGAGTCGACATGGGCGGATCTCCTTGGCTTTGGGTTGCTGACTGTTGCTTCGACCCCCGGGGGACGCAGCCCCCGGGCGTTTTGCGCTGAAAATGACCGACCGGAGGCAGGCGGGCACCGCTTCCCCCGGTGACCCCGAATTGACGCCGCGGCCCCAGGTTCTATAATCTTATATCCGGAACCCCAGCCGGGGCAAATACTTAAGCCGTTTGCTGGCGACCTTTTACGGTCTTGCGATGATACGTTGGTCTGCTCAAAACGGTGTGAAACTGCCAAGTGGCCCGACCATTCGGTGGGGCATTTTCATGTCCCACCGATGGGACGCCGTGCTGGTGACCGTCGCCTTGGGGGGGCTGCTCTGCCCGACGCCGGTCTCGCCCGCCGCGGAGGAAAACCCCCAGCAGACCGAGCGGCTGGGGATGACGATCCGGATAGATCTGCCGATCACGGACCGGATGGCCGGCCGGGTCCGGCATTTTGTCGACCAGGCCATGCAAAAGGCCCGCCGAGAAGAGAAACGGCCGGTCTTGATCTTCGAGTTTCGCGCACCGGAGGACAACGATCGCGGAAATCACGAGAAGTTCGCCGGGCAGACCGAGTTCAGCGACGCGCTGAAACTGGCCCGGCTGCTGACCAGCAAAGAACTCGCCTCGGCGCAGACGGTGGCCTATATACCCAGTTCGCTTCCGGGCCACGCGGTGCTGGTGGCGATGGCCTGCGAGGACATCTTGATGCCCGGCGATGCCCAGCTCGGCCCGGTGGGAATCGAATCGGGTCCGGTCGGCAAGACCGAGCAGATCGCCTACCGTGAGATTGCCGGGCGGCGCAAGACGATTCCCACGGAAGTGGCCTTGTGGATGTTGGATCCGTCGCGGGAGGTGCTGGTGGTGCAGACCGAGGCGGGCCGCGAGTGCCTTTCGGCGGAGCAGCTTGAGGAGTTGGAGAAGACCGGCGAACTGACGATTCTCTCGCAGGAGCCGTTGCGCCAGTGGGCCAAGGGGCAGCCGGGACAACTCACCGGCGACGAGGCCTGGCGACTGGACATGGTCAGCTACAAGCCGGTCAAACGGTCGGACGTGGCCAGATTGCTGGAGCTGCCGCCGAACGCAATCAACGAGGACCCCTCGCTGGTTCAGCAGTGGCGGGCGATTCTGGTAACCCTGAAGGGGCAGATCCAGCCCGGGGCGGTAAACCAGGCGATCCGGATGATCGAGGATCAGGTTCGCCTGGAGGAGAAGAACTTCGTCTGTGTTTGGATCGACAGCCCGGGCGGATCGCTCACCGACAGCATCCGCATGGCGGATTTCCTGGCCAACGAGCTCGATCCGGGCAAGGTGCGCACGGTGGCCTACGTTGCCCAGCAGGCCCGGGCCGACGCGGCGCTGATCGCCCTGGCCTGCGACCAGGTGGTGATGCACGCTCAGGCGGAGTTGGGTGGGGCCAGCGACTACGTGCTTTCCGGGGAGGACGTGGAGGCAATCCGCGAGGAAGAGGGACCGTGGAAGTCTCGCCCCTGGCCACTGGTGGCAGCCATGCTGGATCCGGATCTGGCCGTGTTCGAGTGTCGGCCGAAGGGGCAAGTAGGCGGCCGGGCGACCTACCTGACGGAAGGCGAAACGAAGCAGCTCGACCTCAAGAAGTGGACGATCGGCAAGGAGATCACCCGAGGGGGCGAACCGCTGTCGGTCGACGGCCAGCGGGCGATCGAGTATGGGCTGGCCGAGCTGACGGCCGAGGGTCTGGACGAGTTGATGCAGCACTACGGCCTGGAGGAGTTGACGTCGTTGGAGCCCGGCTGGGCGGACCGGGTGGTGGAGGTGTTGAAGAAGCCCGGGGTGGGCGCGTTTCTGCTGATGATCGCCTTCCTTGCGCTTTACATCGAGTTGCACGCTCCGGGGCTGGGAATCGGGGGCTTCGTCTCGGCGCTGTTCTTCCTGTTGTTTTTCTGGATCAAGTACATGGACAATACGGCGGGATCTCTGGAGATCATGCTGTTCCTGGCCGGCGTCTGCTGCCTGGTGCTGGAGATCTACGTGCTGCCGGGGTTCGGCATATTCGGCCTCGGCGGCGGATGCCTGGTGCTGGCGTCGCTGGTGCTGGCGAGCCAGACCGCCGTGCTGCCGCAGAGCAGCGGCGAGTTGAGGCGTTCGCTGGTGCCGGTCGCAATGGCCATGCTGGGGGTGGTAGTTGGGATGGTGCTGTTGAGGCGCTGGCTGCCCCACGTGCCGATTCTCAATCAGATGATGCTGGAGCCGCCCACCGGAGAGGAAGCCGAAGAGATCAGCCGCCGCGAGTCGCTGGTGGATCTGGAGGGTTTCGTCGGCGCGCGGGGAATTGCGACTACCCAACTCACTCCCGGCGGCAAGGCCCGATTTGGGGAAATGCTGGTCGACGTGATCACAGACGGCGAGGTAATCGGCCGCGGCACGGAGATCGAGGTCGTTCAGGTGCAGGGCAACCGAGTGACCGTGCGGGGATGGGAGAAAGAATAGGCAATGTAGGGAAAGAGGGCGGGGACGGTAAGTAGTTTGGCGGCCGCCGACACGGCGGCCCGAAATCGCCGGCAGGTATTTTGAGGCAAACAATGGATTTCTGGGTCTGGGCAGTTGTGCTGTTGACGTTGGGATTGGGGCTGGCCGTGCTGGAGGTGTTCATTCCCTCGGGAGGCATTCTCGGTTTCCTCGCCTGCTGCTCGGTCGTGGCCGGGATTATCGTGGGGTTCCAGGACGAGAGACTCTGGGTGGGGCCCGCCATTCTGGGCGCGGCGGCCGTGGGGATGCCGACGGTTGTGATCCTGGCCTTCAAGTGGTTACCCAAGACGGCCATAGGACGCAGGGTCCTGTTGATCGGTCCGAAGAGCGAGGAGACGCTTCCAGAAGACCCCCGCATGGACAAGCTGAAGGGCCTGGTGGGTCAGGTTGCCCGGGCAAAGTGCAAGATGCGGCCCGCCGGGGCGATCACCATCGATCGCCGTACGATCGACGCCGTGAGCGAGGGTATGCCTATCGAGGCCGGACAGATGGTACGGGTAATCGAGGTGAGTGCGAATCGGGTAGTAGTCCGTCCGGTGGACGACGAGATTCCCTCCGATTCCGCCGAAGATCCGCTCCGGCGTCCGATCGACTCGGTCACTCCCGACCCATTTCAGCAGCCACCGGGTTGACAACTCCGGCAGATCAGGATAAACAATCGGCATTAAGGTCGAGCCCACCTCCGAATGGGTGGGAAGGAAACGCGATTCCCCACCTACATGTCGAAGGAGCAGGCCATGACACTTCTGGCGGCCCAACAGCAGCAGATACCTTGGGACACGGTTATCGCCGTGGCCGTGGTCGTCGGCGTGATTTTCTTGCTGATCGTCCTGGCGATCGTCGCCCGCTACTTCGGACTCTGGCTGCAGTCGATCTTCACCAAGGCGGGGATCGGCCTGTTCGAGCTGGTGTTTATGACCATCCGCAAGGTCCGCCCGGCGGTAATCGTCCGCAGCAAGATCATGGCGGTGCAAGCGGGCATTCTCGACGAACACGGTGTAACGCGTAGGGCGCTGGAGGCCCACTACCTGGCCGGCGGGAACCGGCTTCGGGTTGCCGGCGCAGAGGTGCTTCTGGTGATCCCGGCACTGATCGCGGCCGCCAAGGCAAAAATCGAGCTCGATTTCAAGCTGGCGGCCGCCATCGACCTGGCCGGCCGCAACGTGCTCGAGGCCGTTCAAACCTGCGTCTATCCGAAGGTGATCGACTGTCCGGCCCGCGGCACCGGCCGGGATTCGCTGGATGGGGTGGCGCAGAACGGCATCCAGTTGAAGGTCAAGGCCCGGGTCACGGTGCGGGCGAACCTGCGGCAACTGATCGGCGGGGCCACCGAAGAGACGATCGTAGCGCGGGTGGGTGAAGGAATCGTCAGCGCGATCGGCTCGGCCGGCAATCACGGCGAGGTTCTGGAGAACCCCGACCGTATCTCCAAGACGGTGCTGGCCCGGCGGCTCGACTCCCAGACCGCATTCGAGATCGTGTCGATCGACATCGCCGACGTCGACGTGGGCGAGAACATCGGCGCCCGACTACAGGCCGACCAGGCCGAGGCCGACATGCGAGTGGCCCGGGCAAAGGCGGAAGGCCGACGTGCCATGGCCGTGGCGGAAGAACAGGAGAACATCGCCCAGATCGAAGAGAGTCGGGCAAAGGTGGTGGAGGCCGAGGCGGAGGTGCCCAAGGCCATCGCGCAGGCCTTCCGCGAGGGGACCCTCGGAATCATGGACTACTACAAGCTGCGGAACATCCGGGCCGATACGGACATGCGGGCCTCGATCGCCAAGGCCGGCGAGTCCGGTTCGAAGGGAGGCACGGCGGCATGAGTCCGATGGCACCGCTTCTGGCCGCCGATGTTGGAGACCTGATCCAGGTCGTCCTGATAATTCTGTTCATCCTGGTTCCCATCGTCTGGGGCGCGCTGAACAAATTCGCCCAGCAGCAGAAGCAACAACAGCAGCGCCCCGGCGAAAGAAGGCCCGCCGGACGACCACCGGGCGGCGCCGCTGCCGGAGGAGCACCCCGCGGCGTGGCTGCCGGACGGCCACCGGGCGGCGGATTGGAGGACGAGATCGGCGAGTTTCTGCGCCGGGCGGCCCGGCAACGCCAGGGTCGAGCGGGGCCCGCCGCACAGCCGGCGGCGGCCCAACCCGCCGGCCAGCAGCTAGTCGAGGCCCAGGTCGTCCGCCAGCCCGCCATCGGCGAAGGGATCCGAGAGCACGTAGGTGAGTATCTAGACGCGGGCGAGTTCCGGCGCCGGGCCACCGAACTGGGAGAGGAAGTTGCCCAGGCCGACGAGCAGATCGAGCAGCGTCTGCATGCCAAGTTCGACCACAAGCTGGGCCGTCTGGCCGGGCGGCGGGGCGAGACGGCCGACGCACCCAAAGTGACCCAGCCGGAGGACGTCCTGGCCGAACTCCCGTCTACGTCCGCTGCCGGCCTGGCCGCCATGCTCGGCAACGCCGAGAGCATCCGCCAGGCAATCGTCATCAACGAGATCCTCACGCGGCCCGAACAGCGGTGGACGTGAGGTGAGCGATGAATGCAGAATGATGAATGCAGAATGCAGAATGTCGCGCTGATGCGAATTCATCATTCTGCATTCTGCATTCTGCATTCAACAAGGATCACCCATGACCGTGAGCAACGTTACCGCAGGACAGACCCGCATCGGCTGGATCGGCACCGGCGTGATGGGTTCGAGCATGTGCGGGCACCTGATCGAGGCCGGCTTCTCCGCCACCGTCTACAACCGCACCAAACGGAAGGCCCAGAGACTGCTGGCCGCCGGGGCAACCTGGGCCGAGGGCCCCAAGGCGGTGGCCGAGGCATCGGAGGTGATCTTTGCCATCGTCGGTTACCCGGCCGACGTCCGCGGTGTGTTCCTGGGTGAGAACGGCGTGCTGGCCGGTTGCAAGCCCGGCAATATTGTGGTCGACATGACCACCAGCGAGCCCTCGCTGGCGGTGGAAATCGCGGAGGCGGCCGCGAAGATCCCCGTGCAGAGCATCGACGCCCCCGTCTCCGGCGGCGACGTGGGGGCCAGAGAAGCACGCCTGTCGATCATGATCGGCGGCCCCAAGGAGGCCGTCGACGCCCTGGGGCCCTGCTGGGAGGCAATGGGCAAGACCGTGGTGCACCAGGGCGGACCGGGTGCCGGTCAACACACCAAGATGGTCAACCAGGTGTTGATCGCCTCGGGCATGATCGGCGTCTGCGAGGGCCTGCTCTATGGCTACAAGGCGGGGCTGGATCTGGAGACGGTGATGCAATCGGTGGCCTCGGGCGCGGCCGGGAGCTGGTCGCTGTCGAACCTGGGCACGCGGATCATCGCCGGCAACTTCGACCCCGGCTTCTTCGTGGAACATTTCATCAAGGACATGGGGATCGCCCTGGAGGAATCGAAGCGGATGGGGCTTTCCATGCCGGGACTGGCACTGGCCCATCAGTTGTACCTGGCGTTGAAGGCCCAAGGCCACGCCCGCGACGGCACCCACGCTCTACACCTGGCCCTGGCGGCAATGGCCGGCATCGACTGGAAAGGCCGGTAATTCCCTCGCCGCGGCCCGCTCAGCCGGCACTCCGCCGCCGGATCGTCCGGGCGTAGGCCAGCAGGCCGAGCAGTCCTATCGCGGCCAGTGCGATGGCAGACGGCTCGGGAACGGGGTCCCAGCCGATCAGGTCCAGGGCGATCAGGTCGTTTTGCGAGATCGTCAGAACCTCACCGGGCGCAGCCGTCGGGTCCATCAGTCCCAGACCGAGGTCGTCCTTCCAGTGCGAGCCTTGCTTGCCATCCCCGTTGAAGGCACCGGTCGACATCAGCACGGAACCGTCCCCGTAATAGAACGAATGGGAACCCCCGGGGGCCAGGTCGCGCGGGGCCGTCGTGAAGGAGAAGCCGGGATCGGCGAGGTCGTCGGTGTCGAATCGGAACAGGTCCAGGGCGGAAATCCGCACATCATCATCCGTCAGACCGTCTCTGAGGAACGCATCCACACGATCCACGCCGGACCAGAAACCCAGGACATGGCCGATCTCGTGTTTCGCTACACCCTCGATGTCGAACATGCCCGGTGAAACCCCGTCGCTGGAATCGAAGTCCCATGGGAAATTACTGGAAAAGGTGATGAAGCCGTCGGTCCCGCCTAAACTCCCGCCCAGGGCCTTGTAGTTTGCGGTGCTCAGGAAGCCGGTACCCTGCCAGGCGAATCCCGGCGGAAGCGTAACGTTGAACTGGGCCTCCGTGGGCAGGTTCGGCAAGAGGGCCGCCTCGCGGGTATCGCCTGCCTCGCCGCCATTGGCGACCACGTTGCGAAAGGCGTCGAAGCTGGCGAAGGCCGTGAAGAACGAGGTCTGGCCCAATGTGCGCTCCCCGAGGGGCAAGAAGTCCACCTCGATGGTCACCGTGACGGGATCCCTTAGGAGGGCGGACCAGTCGCTGGCCGCCCGGTCGAAGGCCGTCCGGACGTTGGCCGGCACGGCCGGGTCAAAGCTGATGCTGAATTGTGTCTCGCCAAGGGCAGACACTGGGCCGGAGGCCACGAACACCGCCGCAAAAAAAGCCAGACGTTTCATTGGTCACCTCCGCGGAAAGCACCTCTTTGGCAAGTCCGACCTCAGTGGGCATTGCGTGCCCGACAGGCTCCCTACAACTTAGGCTACGCGCCGTACACCACAAAGTCAACGAATCTGCCGCCGCCGGTGCATTTTCCCCAGAATGCCACAGATTCCCCATCGGGCGTATCACCCTTTTTTCCGGGCAGAATCCCCGCGTGCCCGACCGGTCGGGCTGACTTGCGTACTTCCGAGGTGGCAGGGAGCCGGACTCTTCCCGGGTCCAGGCGTGTGAGGCACACGGTCCCGGCGATGCGGGGCCATGGCTCAGATGCTCAGGGGGCCAAGCGTCTGAGGGCCGCTTCGTCCAGGCCAAATTCCGCCGCCGAGTAGACGTGTGTGTCGTGTTTTCCGGGATCCCAAGGGTTCTTCTCACCCAGCCATGTCCGCATCGCCGACTCGTGCTGAGCACACAAGGGAAGCCCAAAATGGTCGTGGATTCTTCCCACCGTGCCAATCGGATCGGCCACCAGCGCCCGGTAGTCGATATCAATGACGTTCGGGGGGCAGGCGGCTTTCCTGACTTCCTCGAAACGCTCTGTAGTCTCCTGGTGCCAAAGCAGCACTGTCCTGCCGACCTCCTCCGGCTTGGGATCTGAAAAAAACCCCCGCACGGTCATCATCAGGCTGCACAGCGAGGGGATGCTCTCGGAGGGATCTCGATGCGTTTGCACGATCTGGGCGTCGGCAAATACTCTGGTAAGGGCCGGCAGGAGAAACGCGTGCGCGGGCGACTTGCTCAGCCAACGCTTCCCTTCGTGGCCGTACATCAGCAGATTCACTTGTTGCGAGTAGTAACGGCAGGTCGGCATCAGCGTCGAGACCGGCTGTGCCCGCAGCCAGTCGGTATAGGCGGGCAGATTGAAGAACAGCCCGAAAGTTGGGGAAACGAAGCACGGCTCCAGCAAGGGATAGCATTCTTCGTATGCCGTGGCACTATGATATGTGTGTATCCGCCTCAGTTCCGCAGTGTTCAAGCCCCCGAATCTCCTCTCGATGAATCTGACTCTCTTGGCCGCTTCTGAGGTAGTCAGCGTTGCCGGAGGCGGCGCCGGGAAATGCACCTCCCACAATCGCGGAGACCGCGCCGACGGGTCCCGGGCCAGAAGATTGTACAGCAGCGTGGTCCCGGTCCGCGGAAAGCCGATCACCAACGTCGGCTTCTCGGTTTTTCGGCGGCCAAACTCAGGAAACTTGCGCAGGGTTTCCTCCGTCAGCAGTCGGGTAGACAGACGCCTTGTGAGGATCTGGCGAGCCATCAGTCTGCCGCCATAATCCAGGTTCGCCTCATGCTCGAGCGATTCGGTCAGCCTGGCCAGCCCCGGCTGGAAGTCATCCTCGCCGAAACTCGAGAGCCCGGTTCTCCGGACTGCGATTCGCTGCAACACTTCGGGCTCAAGAGAAACGCGCCCCAGTCCTGCCGAGGCCAACAAGGGACCGATGCGGTTGATCATACGCAGCAGCATCGGGCGGTGAATATGCCGCGCGTGGCCGTGAGGTCTATCCTTGGGACGGTGCGCCATTGCAGGCTCCCTTGAGCTTCCGCAGCGTCCGGAAAGCCTCGATACGACCGCCAGACTCCGCCAGTGCACCATTGTCTCCGTGTTCGCCCGAGCTGCAAGGCCTGGATGCCGGGCGTCAGAGAGGCGAACCCATGCTCTCCTCTTGCCCGCCCAGGGCCAAGCGGATATGCTCAGAACATGCCGAGGTCTCAACGACCACGGCCGAAAAGGAAACACCCAGCGAGACGACGTATTTTTCAGCAGATCAACGGCCGATGGTACGTCAGAGATCTGAACTCCGAGAAGAAGATCAAGAGCCGATAATCCGCTGTGACGGCCCGTCCAGGACCGATCAGAAGGGACGTTGCGGAATCGAAGAGCGAGTCGTGGTTTTGTTCCCGGTGGTACGTAGACAAAGGAATTCCCAGTTATGCCGTTGGTTGTCGTGGGGTCGGTCGCTCTGGATCGTGTGGAGACGCCCACCGAGACGCGAGATGACCTGCTGGGCGGGTCGGGTTCGTATTTCGCTTATGCGGCGAGTTACTTCACGCCGGTGAAGCTGGTTAGCGTGGTCGGCGAGGATTGGCCCGAGGAGTACACGCGGCTGCTTCAGTCGCGCAACGTCGACACGGCCGGATTGCAGCTCGTCCCCGGCGCCAAGACCTTTCGCTGGAGCGGCAAGTATCTGGATGACATGAACCAGCGGGAGACGCTGGATGTGCAGCTAAACGCGATGACCCAGTTCGACCCGGTGCTCCCGGAGGATTACCGGCGTTGCAAGTTCCTGTTTCTGGCCAACGATCCCCCGGAGTTGCAGTTGAAGGTGCTCGAGCAGTGTCCGGACACTGCGCTGGCGATGGCCGACACGATGGACTTGTGGATCAACAGCCAGCGCGCGGGGCTACTGGAGTTGCTCACTCGGATCGACGGTGTGTTGCTCAACGACAGCGAGGCGATTCTGCTGACCGGTGAGACGAACCTGGTGCGTGCGGGGCAGCGAGTCCGCGAGTTGGGACCGCGGTTCGTGGTGATCAAGAAGGGGGAACACGGGGCGATGTTCTTCAGCCAGCACGAAACCTACGTATTGCCTGCCTTCCCCACGGCCCGGGTGGTCGACCCTACCGGCGCGGGCGACAGCTTTGCCGGGGGGATGATGGGCTATCTGGCCGAACGGGACAATTGCGAGCCGGGCACACTCAAGCAGGCCCTGGCCTACGGGACCCTGGCGGCCAGCTTTACCGTGGAAGATTTCAGTCTGGACCGACTCCGGGAGATCGAGCGCGAGGACATTGAACAGCGGATGGTAGAGTACAAGCGAATGTTGAGCTTTTGAGAGGGGCGAAGAATGAATGCAGAATGCAGAATGCAGAATGTCGCGCTGATGCGAATTCGTTGTTCATTATTCATCATTAGTGTCCGAACATTACTCGAATAATAGCAACTGGTCATGACAAGAGGGTTGTTGGATTCTGTAAAGCGAGCGCGAAAGTACCTGAATAGCAGGAGTTTTCTCGAATCGTATGGGGCTCAAAATGTGTAGGATCATGTAGAGTGGCGGCTGAAGGCATCAACGCTTCGGAGAACGAATTCCCTAGTTCGACTGTTTGATTTCTACAGTCAACAGAACCCTATGGCGCTGAAGTAGTTAGACGCGGTTTCAGGATAACCACAGAGAGCCAGAGGACACAGAGGTGAAGAAGGTGATGGTTCCTAGAATTCCGAAACTCTCGTCTCCCTGGGCTCTAGCGTTTTCTCTTCTCCGTGTCCTCTGTGCTCTCTGTGGTTGTCCTTCCTTTTCCCAAACTACTTACCACTAAGCGGTTTGGACGATCCTGAAACCAAACAGTCGAACT
>SDBV01005382.1_pt1 | contig 18101 bp, 9 predicted proteins | sample 2277081 | NCBI WGS metagenome assembly SDBV01 (sample SAMN10402039, study PRJNA504765) | marine sediment metagenome | isolation source: marine sediment core GS10_PC15, 223 cmbsf | place: Arctic Ocean: Southern Knipovich Ridge | collected 2010 | reverse complement strand
AACCTGTAAAATGTCATTCTGAACGGAGTGAAGAATCTTTTTATTTCATTGGTTATCAACATTATAAGATTTTTCGTTTCACTCAAAATGACAGCTAAAAGTTAGTTTTGCAAAGGACTCTATGAATTTGTATATTAGTATCGTATTTCAATATAAACTAAACATTATATGGCATAAATTTTACTTTATTTTTTCTGATTTTTCCTTTGCAATGTTTATGCAGCTAAGCTCTATGCCTTGTGCTATAAATGTTTTAAGATGTTTATTAATAAGACTATTATAAAATACTCAATTTTATCTGCTGTTGTTATTCCATTGTGGTTTGTTATATGGCAGTCACCCAGTATTGGAATATCAACTGGCACTGTTGTGAAATGGAATGTATTTTCCCCTGATGATACCATTACTACGGGTGATACTACTGAAACAGATTCAATTATTGATTTACCTTATTCTTTTGAAGACCCTTCGGGATTCCCTTATTCTAATTCCCTGCTCACCTCACCTTTGTATTTAAATACTCCTTCCAATATTACCTCATCTGTTGAATATGATGCTGAAACAAACCAGTATATTTTCTCTGAAAAAATCGGTGAACTAAATTACCGCACACCACATTCTATGACACTTGAGGAATATAAAAATTATGATTTTGAAAGCTCAGTACGTAATTATTGGCGTCAACGTGCAAGAAGCGAAAGTTTTGAGCATCAGTCATCTCTTTTTCCTAAATTACATATAGAGAGTGAAGTTTTTGACAGAATATTTGGGAGTAATACCATTGATATACATCCACAGGGCTCGGCAGAATTAATTTTCGGTATTAATATTAGTAAAACTGAGAACCCGCAATTGCCGGAAAAATTAAGAAAAACTACAACTTTTGATTTTCAGGAAAAAATTCAGATGAATGTTACCGGTCAGATAGGTGATAAAATGAAATTAGCCACCAGCTATAACACCGAAGCTACTTTTGAGTTTGAAAATAAAATGAACCTTGGCTACGAAGGCAAGGAAGATGAAATTATTCAAAAAATTGAAGCCGGTAATGTTTCTTTACCTTTATCCGGCTCTTTAATTACAGGTAGTCAAAGTTTATTCGGTATTAAAACCGACTTAAAGTTCGGCAGGTTATTGGTAACAAGTGTGTTTTCGCAGCAAAAGGGCGAAACATCTGTAATTGAAGTTGAAGGGGGCGCACAAACTAATACCTTTGAAGTTTCTTCTGACGAATATGAATCAAAAAAACACTTTTTTGTGGCTCATTATTTTCGCGAAAATTATAATTATGCTTTAACAACACTTCCGGTTATTAAGTCGGGCATTAATATTACTAAAATTGAAGTATGGATAACCAACAAAACAGGCAGATTTGAGGACTGCCGCAATATAATAGCTTTTATGGATATTGCTGAAAATCAAAGTAATATTTATTCTCCTGTATTTTCACAAATCCAAACAGGTGATTATCCCAAAAATGAACTGAACGATTTGTATGAACAAATGATTGGCGATTCTTCTATGATAAGAGACATCAATCAGGTTACAAATTATTTAGCTGGGGAAAATATTATTGGCGGAGTGGATTTTGAAAAAGTTGAATCCGCACGTAAACTTTCTTCTACTGAATATACTTTAAATGCACGTCTCGGTTATATTTCCTTAAATTCGGCTTTATATGCCGACCAGGTGCTTGCTGTAGCTTTTGAATATACTGTCGGAGGAGAAGTTTACCGGGTAGGTGAATTTTCTAATAGTGGTGTAAGTGCTCCTTCGGCTCTTATTGTTAAATTGTTAAAAGGAACTTCTTTTACTCCTAAGTTACCTACCTGGAAGCTGATGATGAAAAACGTTTATGCTATCGGTGGTTACCAGATTAACCGTGATGAGTTTTATTTGAATGTATTATATCAAAATGATGAAACAGGAACGGCAATTAACTATCTTCCGGCAGGTGCTATTAAGGATAGAATCTTACTTGAAGTTCTTAATTTAGACAATCTTAATACACAATTAGAACCACATCCTGATGGTGTTTTTGATTTTGTTGACGGATATACTATTAATGCCTCAAACGGAAGAATCATCTTTCCCGTATTAGAACCTTTTGGTGATTATCTGCGGGAGCAAATTAACGACCCTGCAATTGCCGATAAATATGTTTATGAAGAACTATATGATTCTACTCAAAGCACTGCACGTCAGATTGCTGAAAAAAATAAGTTTTTGATAGCCGGTAGCTATCAATCTGCTTCCGGCTCGGATATTTCTCTTAATGCTATGAATATTCCTCAAGGTTCGGTTGTTGTTACTGCCGGTGGAATTAAATTAGTTGAAAATCAGGATTATACTGTTGATTATACTCTTGGAAGAGTTAAAATTATTAACCAGGGATTATTAGAATCCGGAACCCCTATTAAGATTTCTCTGGAAAGTCAATCGCTTTTCAGCATTCAAAGTAAAACATTGATTGGAACGCATTTAGATTATCGCGTGTCAAATGATTTTAATATTGGCGGAACAATTCTTCACTTATCAGAACGCCCGTTAACACAAAAAGTAAGTATAGGTGATGAACCAATATCAAATACAATTTGGGGTATTGATGGAACTTACAGGACAGAATCGCCGTTTCTAACTCTTCTGGTTGACAAGCTTCCGTTTCTTGAGACAAAAGAAGTTTCAACAGTTACTTTTAATGGCGAATTTGCTCATTTTATCCCCGGACATTCTAAAGCTATTGAAAAAAGCGGCGTTTCGTATATTGATGATTTTGAAGGCAGCAAAACTTCTCTTGATATTAAATCATTCGGTGCCTGGCGAATAGCAAGCACTCCACAACATCAAGCTGATTTATTTCCTGAAGCCGGAATTAATAGTCTGGTATATGGCTTTAATCGTGCTAAAATTGCCTGGTATGTCATTGACAACCTTTTTTTGCGTAATATTTCGTCAACTCCCGAACATATAAAAAATGACGACGGAACACAATCAAGTCACTTTGTAAGAGAAGTTTTTCAAACAGATATTTTTCCTGAATACGAACCCCCCAGTAATATGCCCACAAATATGCCTGTATTAAACCTGGCATTTTATCCCGAAGAAAAGGGCCCTTATAATTACGATATAGATGAAATATCGGGTATTTCTGCCGGTATTGATGAAAACCATGCATTGAAAGAGCCTCAAACACGTTGGGGCGGTATAATGCGTCAAATACAAACTAATGACTTTGAAGCAGCAAATATTGAGTATATTGAGTTTTGGCTGATGGACCCATTCGTTGAAGACACCACTCATTCCGGCGGATATTTATATTTTAACCTTGGTAATATTTCCGAGGATGTTTTAAAAGATTCGCGTAAAAGCTTTGAGAACGGTCTGCCATCATCTGATGATGTAAGCTTAGTTGATACTACTATCTGGGGACGGGTTCCTGTTGTTCAATCAATAGTAAATGCTTTTGATAATGACCCCGGCTCAAGAGAGTACCAGGATGTCGGATTGGATGGTTTAAACAACAATGATGAACGAACATTTTTTAAAAATGATTACCTTGACTCTATTTCTGATGTATATGGTGAAAGTTCAGTAGCTTATGTAAAAGCGCTTGATGACCCCTCAAATGACGATTATCATTATTATAGAGGTGATGATTATGATGATGATAAAACCGGTATTCTTGACAGATATAAAAAATATAACGGATTAGAAGGAAATTCGCCTACTTCCGAGCAATACGAAGATTTGAATGATAAAGGTTATCCTACATCAGCTACTACTGTGCCTGATGTTGAAGATATTAACCGTGATAATACTTTAAGCGAAGCAGAAAGCTATTTTCAATATAGGATTAACCTAAGTCCGGAAAATTTAAATGAAGGACATAAATACATTGCTGATGTAGTAAAACATACAGCTACCTTTGCAAATGGTAATACCAGCACAGTAAAATGGTATCAATTCAAAATTCCGATTTATTCACCTGATAAAACCATTGGGTCTATTAGTGATTTTAAATCTATAAGATTCTTACGTATGTTTTTAAGAGGATTTAATAAAGAGGTTGTTTTACGTTTTGCAAAACTTGACCTTATTCGCGGCGATTGGAGAAAATATAATTTATTACTTAAAGAAGGATATGTAGACGAGCAAAATCCTCAGTATTCTGAAGCCAGTTTTGATATTTCTGCTGTAAATATTGAAGAAAATAGTGGTCGTAAACCGGTAAATTATGTGCTTCCACCAGGGGTTGACCGTGTGATTGATATATACAATCCACAGTTACGTCAATTAAACGAACAGTCAATTGTTTTAAAAACCTGTGGACTGGCAGATGGTTTTGCAAAAGCAGCATACAAAAATGTTAATATGGATGTTCGTCAATATAAAAAAATAAAGCTGGAAGTGCATGCTGAAGCTATTGAAGGATACGAACTACAGGATTACGATTTATGTGCTTTTATACGTCTGGGCGCTGACTATAAAAATAATTATTATGAATATGAAATTCCATTAATATTGACACCCCCGGGAAATTATGATGATGAAAAAGAAAGTGATAGAAAAATAGTGTGGCCTGCTGAAAACAGGTTTGATTTTAAATTTGAAGTCTTACAGCTCGCAAAACAAAGAAGAAATAATGAAATGCGTGAAAGCGGTTCAACTACTACTCTTACTACAATATTTCAAATGCCGGATGGAAACAATAGAGTAAGTGTAAGAGGTAATCCAAATTTAAGCAATGTTCGTACAATAATGATTGGTATAAGAAATCGTAATCAATATCTTAATACTATGCCCGACGATGATGGTCTGCCAAAATGTGCAGAAATATGGTTCAACGAACTACGATTAACAGACTTTGACGAAACAGGCGGATGGGCAGCAAATGCAAGAATTACTGCAAAATTAGCTGATTTTGGTACTGTTACCATTGCAGGAAGCACCAGTAAACCAGGTTTTGGAAGTATTGAAAAAAAAGTAAACGAACGTAGTAAAGAAGATGTTTATCAATATGATATTGCTTCTAATCTTGAATTAGGAAAATTTTTTCCCAAAAAATCAGGCATAAGAGTTCCAATGTATGTAGGATTTTCCGAAAGCTTTAGTAATCCTCAATATAACCCGCTGGACCCGGATATTAAGCTAAAAGCTACTCTCTCTGATCCTAATATACCAGACAGCGTAAAAAAAGAAATCAAGGAAATAGCTCAGGATTATACAAGACGTAAAAGTATTAACTTTACAAATGTACAAATTGCCGGAGCAAAAGGTAAACCTAAAATTTATAGTGTTTCTAACTGGGCGGTAAGTTATTCGTTCAATGAAATATTTTCAAGAAATATTAATACTGAATACAGCACACAAAAAAATTATAATGGTGGTATTAGCTATAATTATAATCCTTCACCTAAAAATATTACACCTTTCAAAAAAATATTCAAATCACCGCAATTAAGGATTCTAAAAGACTTTAACTTTTATTATATGCCGGCACAGCTTTCTTTCAGAACCGATTTGAACAGGCAATACAGTGAAAATCAACTCAGGAACATAAGTAATCCCGCTATGAGAATTTTACCTACATATAATAAAAATTTTAACTGGAACAGATTCTACAATTTTAAATATAACTTAACAAAAGCATTAAAATTTGATTTTTCTGCGACAAATATATCTATTATAGATGAACCTGAGGGCAGAGTTGATAAAGATTATAAAGATGAGTATGCGCATTGGAAAGATTCTGTTTTGTCTAATTTGAGCAAATTTGGTCGTAATACTCAATACCATCATTTATTTAGTGCTTCATATACAGTTCCAATTAATAAAATCCCTTTATTTAACTGGATAACTTCAACTGTTCAATACAGTGGAACTTATGATTGGCAGGCAAGCCCTGTTACTGCTGATACTTCTTTAAAATTAGGCAATACAATTCAAAACACAAATGTTCAATCAGTAAATGTACAGTTAAATCTTCTGAATTTATATAATAAAGTAGGTTTTCTCAAAAAGGTTAATCAAAAGTTTCGTAAAAAAGGTCGTGGTGTTGAACCTCCTAAAAAATATGAAAAAGTAGGTCCTTATGAACGAAAAAATATTACTCTTAAAGCAGATGTTCCTAAAGCTATCATCCATAAATTAATGACAGATGATCTGGAAGTAAAACTGTATGATTCTACCGGAGCAGAGATCAAAGGTGAAATAAAAATTATAACAGATAACAGGATAAATTTTACCGCCTCTAAAAATTATAAAAAGGTGCGGGTAGTGATTACCGGGCAACGTGAAGTTAAAGAAAGCATTATAAAAATTATTGCCGAACATACTGCAAAGGTATTGATGGGGGTTAAAAATATATCGGTTTCTTATTCGGAAAACAATGGAACTATTTTACCGGGATATTTTCCTGAAACTGAAATCCTGGGGCAGGAATATAATCACACTATAGCGCCTGGTTTTCCTTTTATTTTTGGATTGCAGGATGATGATTTTGCTGTAACAGCAGGTGAGAATGGCTGGTTAACTGCTGATACTATGCTAAATTCTCCTTATATGATGAATCATTCAGAGAACTTCAATTTCAGAAGCTCAATTGAACCTATTCCTAATATGCGAATTGATATTACTGCTGTTAGACGTTTTTCAGAAAACATCAGCGAATATTACAATGTTCATGATTATAATCCCGATGGCACACCTATATTTGAGCCAGATAACAGGATGGTTACGGGAAACTTCAGCATGTCGTTTAATACCTGGAATTCAGCGTTTCTAAAAACAGGCAAAGATGGTGATTATTCTTCTGAAGCTTTTCAGGACTTTAGTGATTACAGAATAACAATAGCCAGGCGATTAGCACAGAAGCGTGCTATGGGAAATCAAGGTTACGACCCGGATGTTGATGACCCTGAAACGGGATTTCCAGACGGCTACAGTCCGACATCCCAGGAAGTTATTATTCCTGCTTTTCTGGCTGCTTATTCAGGACAAAATCCTGAAAATATTAGTTTAGATATTTTCCCATCTATAGAAAACATAAAACCAAACTGGAGAATTACTTACGATGGCTTAACAAAAATTAAATTTATAAAACGGTATTTGAAGACAGTTACAATCTCTCACGGTTATCTTTCTACTTATAATATTGGCTCATATACAACTAATTTATATTATGACGCAGGGGACGATGGTTTTAGCTATGTTCGTGATATTCAGGAAAATTTTATTCCCGAACAGGAAATTAATTCCATTTCTATCAGCGAACAATTTGGGCCGCTTTTTAAAATTGAGATGACCTGGAAAAATAGCTTGATTTCAAAGTTAGAGATTAAAAAAAACCGGACTCTTACAATGAACTTTTCAAACAACTGGCTTACCGAAGTAAATGGCAGCGAATTTGTTATCGGTTTAGGATACAGAATTAAAGACCTTGAAATAATTGTTAAAACCGGAGGAAGGCAAAGAAAATTCAAAAGCGATTTAAATATTAGAGCCGACTTAAAAATAAGGGAAGATATAACTATAATTAGAAAATTAGAAGAGCAGGTTAATGAGCCTACGGGTGGGAGTAACAGGAATACTATTGATATATCTGCTGACTATGTTTTAAGCGACCGCTTTAATATACGTGTTTTCTATAATAGAAATGTAAGCAAACCACAAATATCAGCATCATTCCCAAGAGCTGACACCAATATTGGGGTTAGTATTAGATTTAGTTTGGCGCAGTAAGAATTTATGATTGACTACGCTGAAGCTTTGTCAATTAAAATTTATGATTTTTACTTTTTTTTTTAATTTTGTCTGGCCTGCTAAATCCGTCAGCTGACGAAGACGGGCAGACAGGCTTAATAATCAATAATAAATTATGAACATACCAGAAAATTTAAAATATACTGAAGACCATGAATGGATTCGTGCAGAAGGTAACGAAGCATTCATTGGTATTACCGATTTTGCTCAAAGCGAACTCGGCGACATAGTATTTATTGAAATTGAGACCGAAGGCGAAAAGCTTGATAAGGGAGAAGCATTCGGCACTATTGAAGCTGTTAAGACAGTTTCCGATATGTTTATGCCTGTCGCTGGCAAAGTCATTGAAGCTAATCCGGAAATAAATGACTCACCTGAAATTGTTAATAAGGACCCTTACGGTGATGGCTGGATGATTAAAATTTCTGTTGATAAACCTTCTGAGCTTGATGAGCTTTTAACTGCAGAGCAGTATAAAGAGATAATTAACGTCAGTTCATAAAGTTAACTTCATACTATAAAGCTCCAAGTCCCAAATTCCAAGCTCCAAGTTCCAAGGAGGAAGAGCCAATATAAAGCTCCAAGTCCCAAACTCCAAGTTCCAAGTCCCAAATTCAAAACACTCTTGGAGCTTGAGGCTTGGGGCTTGGAATTTGGGGCTTGGAATTTTGTAAAATTAAATATATTCCTGACATTATGAACAAGCGCTAATTACAGGCTCCAATAAGTTAGATCATTTATTTTATCTCTATATATACCTTTAATATCAACTAAAATTCCATTTTTAGAGCTTAATGATTTAAAGTAATTTTCGTTAAGGTTTAAATATTCATTATGATTAACGGCGACAATTATAGCATCGTAATTTGAACCAATATTTTCAGCTAAATTAAAGCCATATTCTTGTTTTACTGTTTTAGAAGAAGCCAGAGGATCAACAACATCAATATTTACCATATATGTTTTTAGTTCGTTGATAAGGTCAATAACTTTTGAATTTCTAATGTCACTGACGTTTTCTTTAAAAGTAATACCCATTATAAGGACTTTAGAATTCCTGATATTTTTATTTGCAGAGATTATTTGTTTTACTGTTTGTTTAGCAATGTATGAGCCCATTGAATCATTAACAAACCTGCCTGAGTTAATAATTTGAGCATGATAACCAAACTCTTTTGCTTTATAAGTTAAATAATAAGGGTCAACGCCTATACAGTGCCCACCTACTAAACCCGGATAAAATTTTAAAAAGTTCCATTTCGTGTTAGCCGCTTCTAATACATCATAAGTATTGATGCCCATTCTATTGAAAATAATAGATAATTCATTCATTAAGCCAATATTAACATCGCGTTGTGTATTTTCAATTATTTTAGCTGCTTCTGCAACTTTAATTGAATTAACTTTAAATACTCCTGCAGTTATGATTATTTCGTAAATTTTGGCAATAATCTCACAAGATTCTTTATCACAGCCCGAAACAATTTTTTTGATTTTTGTTAAAGTATGGTTTTTATCTCCCGGATTAATACGTTCGGGAGAGAATCCTGCTTTAAAATCATTAATAAACTTAAGCTTTGATTCTTCTTCAAGTATCGGGATGCAATCTTCCTCGGTGCATCCGGGATAAACAGTTGATTCAAATACTACATAATCGCCTTTTTTAAGAACTTTTCCAACAGTTTTTGTTGCATTTAAAAGTGGTTTTAAATCAGGTAAATTATGTGCGTCAATAGGGGTAGGAACTGTAATAATGTAAAAACGTGCTTCTTTTAAGCCATTAATTGAGTCGGTAAGCTCAATATCGCAATTTTCAAATGCCTCAGGTGAAAGTTCGTTGCTTGGATCAATTTTATTCTTAATCATTTCAATACGCTCGTGCTTAATGTCAAAGCCGATTACTGATATTTTTTTAGCAAACTCAAGAGCTATTGGCAGTCCAACATATCCTAATCCGATAACTGCTATTTTTGCCTGCTTTGATAATAATTTTTCATACATTATTTTTAAGTTTATTTTTTTAATGAATAAATTCTTTCAATAATTTCAACTACTTTAAGACCTTCAAGGGCATTTGTAGTAATGCTTGTTCGTCCTTTAAGTGTATCAACAACATTTTGAATTGTGTATTGATGGTTTGCAGCAGAACCTTTATAGTGTCCGTAGTCACTTGGTGGATTAGTTTTATCTAATTCGGGCATTTCGTAACCGTCAATATTGCAATAAACAACATCATTCATATATTGCCCGGCTACTTTTACACTACCTTTGCTTCCAATAATTGTGATGCTGCTTTCTAAATTTTGTTTCCATACTGAAGTAGAATAGTTTATTGTTCCAATACCGCCATTTACAAAGCTGAACGAAACAATACCTGAGTCTTCAAATTCAGTAAGTTTTTGATGATTAAAATTGTTAAATTTTGCCTGAATATCGTTAATATCACCAAAAAGCCAATACATTATATCAATAAAATGAGAAAACTGGGTAAATAAAGTTCCTCCATCAAGGTCTTTAGTTCCGTGCCAGCTTTCTTTATTATAGTATTTTTCATCTCTGTTCCAGAAACAATTTAGCTGAACTAAAAATATGTCACCAAGGAGTTTTTTGTCAACAATATGTTTTAGCCATTTTGAAGGTGGTGAATAACGATTTTGCTTAACAACGAAAATATGTTTAGAAACCTGTAATGATTTAAAAATCATTTGTTCACTATCGGCTTTTGATAAAGTCATTGGTTTTTCGCAAACTACATGTTTTTTATGTTCTAATGCTTTTATTGATTGCTGAGCATGAAGTCCATTAGGAGTACAGATATTTACTATGTCAAACTCTAAATTTGAAGCAAGTAAATCATCAATAGAAGAAAAGAAAGGGACTTTAATATTTTCAATTTCCAATTGTTTTTTTGGCTTAATATCGCAAACTGCAATTAATTCCGTTCCAGAGTTTCTTCCGATTACTTCGGCATGACGCTTCCCAATATGCCCCATTCCTACTATGGTAAACTTTATTATTTTGTTGTTGGTGTTCAATTTTTCAATATATTAATATTATATATAATTAAAATTACTAACGTCTATTTTGGTATAGGGTATAGGGTATAAGGTTATAAGGGTATAATGGTTTATATTTCCCTATTCCCCTATTCCCTTATTTCTTTATACCCCCTATACCTTTAACTATAATCTGATTATATAATTAAATACAAATAGATTTTACTAATATTTAGCTGCACAAAATTAATAAATTCTCTTTTATCCTTTAATTTTTTCAACTTTTTGGTTCTTTAATTGGTATTTCTCTTTGCTTTCAGGACAAAAAGCTATTCCTTTATCATTAAAATACAGACGATGTCCGTATTCGCTCATCCAGCCAATATGCCTGGCAGGATTTCCTAATACTAACGAATAAGGTTTTACGTCTTTAGTAACTACTGCACCTGCACCAATAAAGGCAAATTTACCAATATTATTTCCGCATATAATGGTTGCATTAGCACCAATGGTAGCACCTTTCCCGACAATAGTCTTTAAATATTGATGCTTTCTTATAATGGCGCTTCTTGGGTTTATAACATTGGTAAATACCATTGAAGGCCCAAGAAAAACATCATCTTCACAAATCACACCTGTGTATATTGATATATTATTTTGCACTTTTACGTTATTACCTAAAACAACATCAGGTAATACAACAACATTTTGTCCGATATTACATCTTTCACCGATTACACAATCAGGCATTATATGAGAAAAATGCCAGATTTTCGTTCCCTTTCCAATTTTGCATCCTTCATCAATCACAGCAGTTTCGTGGGCAAAATATTTTTTTTCTTTATTAATCATTAAAATTCTGTAAAATATTAAATTTCGCCACCAAGGCACAAAAACACTAAGTTTCACAAAATAATCATTCTTTTTTAAAGTTAAAAAATGGCTTTGTGTGTCTTTGTGTCTTCGTGTCTTTGTGGCATAAGATCAAAGCATTTAATAGGTTTTGCAAAGGTCTCTTATAAGTAAAACGATTATACAAAGTTAAGAATATTTTTAGTAATATATTCCAATTGTTCTTCAGAAAGTTCGGTATGCATTGGAAGTGAGATTACCGATTCGCATAATTGCTCTGTAACAGGAAAATCCCCTTGTTTATACCTTTCATCTTTGTATGCTTTTTGAAGATGTAAAGGGACAGGATAGTAAATCATTGCAGGAATTTGTTTTGACTGAAGATGTTTTTGAAGCTCATTACGAACAATATTTTTTGTGAGCAGAGTATATTGATGAAAAATATGGGTTGAATTTTCGTTACGATAAGGGATGCAAAGCTTAGAATGATTTTTAAATGCTTTGTCGTAATGCTCAGCAGCTTTTTGACGTGCTTTGTTATATTCGTCTAAATGTTTGAGCTTAATTCGTAAAATTGCTGCCTGAATACTGTCTAATCTTGAATTAACCCCAATTCTGTCGTGGTAATATCTGATTTTCATCCCATGATTTACAATTGAACGTAATTTTTCAGCCAATTCATCATTATTGGTAAAAACAGCACCGCCGTCACCATAGCAACCTAAATTTTTTGATGGAAAAAATGATGTACAGCCAATGTCTCCAATAGTTCCTGCTTTTTTTGTTGTGGTATCGGAAAATGTATATTTAGTTCCTAATGATTGAGCTGCATCTTCAATTATATATAAATTATGCTTTTGAGCAATTTTAATAATCTTTTCCATATCCACACTTTGTCCGAATATATGAACAGGGACAATAGCTTTTGTTTTACTGGTAATAGCACGTTCAATTGCTTCGGGGTCAATATTGAAAGTATCAGGGCATACATCAACCAATACAGGTGTTAAGCCAAGTAAAGCAATAACCTCAACTGTTGCAATAAAAGTAAAATCAGAAGTTATTACTTCATCACCGGGTTTTAAACCCAGAGCCATCATTGATACCTGTAAAGCATCAGTTCCGTTTGCACAGGGTATTACATGCTTAATATTCAAATAGCTTTCAAGTTCCTGTTGAAACTCATTAACTTCCGGACCATTAATAAATGCAGTTGAATTTATTACATCTGTTATGGCATTATCAATCTCATCTTTTATTTTAAGGTACTGACCTTTAAGGTCAACCATTTTTATTTCATTCATTAGAAAGTAATTTTTTTTCACGCAAAATTTATCTCGCAAAGACGCAAAGAACGCAAAGAAAAATAAGAGTAATAAATAGTATATAAACTTTGCGACCTTTGCGCCTTTGCGTGAGACATTGTCGCAAAGAACGCAATTTTTTTTTTAATAGCCACGAATTACACTAAATTATTCCTAAATTTAGCAAGTTTATTTTTTCGCCACAGATTAACACGGATAAAACACGGATTATAATATAAAATATTTCACCGCGAAGACGCAGAGACGCAATGTTTTGGTTAACAATTATTTTAATTCTTTGCGCCTTGGCGCCTTTGCGGTAGTTTTTTTTTAAATTAATATGAATATTTGAAACTTTTTTTAATATATGACGTATAAATAAAAAAATGATATAAATGTAATACGATTACTAATATAGTTGTGTGTGATGCAAAAAATAATGAAGGAGAACAAAAAATGAAAACAAATTTTCTAATATCAACTATACTTATTATATTTAGTTTAAGCATAAAGGCACAGAATCCACCTATTGCTGATTTTACTTGTACAGTTGATACTTCTAACTGTGATTTATGCCGTATTAATTTTATTGATTTATCTGCTAATACTCCTACTTCGTGGATTTGGATAGTTAATGATGGAGCTCCAAATTATACTATACAAAATCCTTCACATTGTTTTCATATTATAGGAATATATGATATAACTCTAATAATTACTAATTCCTATGGTTCGGATACATTGACAGAATATTCATATGTAATAAACGATTCAACAGGGTGTTATTGTGACTCTGATTCAATAATATTTGGAAAAAATAAAATAAACATAAATAGTTATGATATATCCTTATATCCAAATCCTTTCAGTAATTCAATAATAATAGAATTTGAAAACAATAAAAAAGAAAAACACACATTTACACTTTATAATGCAACTGGACAATTAGTGAGGAAAATTGACAACATCACAACTGGAAAAATAATAATAGATAGAAAAAACTTAAAAAACGGACTTTATTTTTTCCAACTACGAAATGACAATGAAATAGTTGGATATGGGAAATTAATAATTGAATAAAATAACACGATACACAACATTGTGTAAGCGTCAGTAGGTGGGGAAAATAGAGATTTTCCCACAAAAAAACTTATTAAACTAAAAAATAATAATTTTCTTTGCGACCTTTGCGAGATATTAATTAATTTTGAAGTATGGAAGTCAGCTCATACATAAGCGATTTGTTGTTTTTGCACGATTGTGTAATATTACCTGAGTTTGGTGGTTTTGTGGCAAATTACCGTGCTGCTGAAATCAAACATCCACAAAATTCTTTTTCACCCCCTGCAAAAGATATTGCTTTTAATAAGGATTTAGTTAATAATGATGGATTATTAATTAATTATATTTCTGAAGTTGAGGGATATGATTATTCAGATTCAAAAAAAATAGTATCCCTGTTTGTTAAAGAGACTTTACAAAAGCTAAAAGATAATGAAGATGTTTGCTTTGATAAAATAGGTTATTTTTATTATGATAAGCAGCAAAATTTACAGTTTAATCCTGATTATTCTACAAATTTTCTGATTGACTCTTACGGATTATCATCTTTTCAATTTCCGGCTGTTGAACAATATAAAGCAAATGGAAAATATACGGATAAGGGATCTGTTAAAAATATTTTAACTGTAAAGCAAGCTCTGATTGGTGTTGCATTAATCGTGGCGCTTGCATTAATACCTTTTAGAACTAATTTCCTGCATAATTATTCAACGTTACCCCCTGTTAGTAATTTGCAAGTTGATAATATCTCTAAACCCGAAGCTTTGCGAGATAATCCAGGTTCAGTTAGCGAATCTATTGATGAATTGACTGACAAACAAAATGCCTTGTTTTATGAAGAACCTGAATTGAGCAGTTCGGAAACAAGAGCGGAAAAAACAGAAGCCCACCCCCCCATCCCAAAGGGAGGGGAGAACCTTATAAAAAACAAATTTTATCTGATTGTGGGCAGTTTTAAAGTGATTAATAATGCTAATAAATTAAATAAGCAACTTTTAAAAGATGGTTTTTCACCGGAGGTTTTAAAAGAAGAAAATGGGTATCACAGAGTTGCATTATGTTCCTTCACGACCAAAGATACTGCTGTTAAAAAACTTAAAAAGGTTCAGTCTGAAAAAAAGGAATTTCCAGGGATTTGGTTGTTGAGTATATAAATACCTAAAATAGCAAGTCTTAATAAGAATTTCCCGCAAAATTTATCTCGCAAAGACGCAAAGAACGCAAAGAAAAATAAGAGTAATAAATAGTATATAAACTTTGCGACCTTTGAGCCTTTGCGTGAGACATTGACGCAAAGAACGCAAAGAATTAATATTATAATTTTCATCAATAAATATATAAGAGTCCTTTGCAAAACTAACTTTTAGCTGTCATTTTGAGTGAAACGAAAAATCTTATAATGTTGATAACCAATGAAATAAAAAGATTCTTCACGGAGTCTGTCCTGAACGGTCTCTTAAGATTCTTCACTTCGTCCAGCACATAAATTATGTGCTGGACTTCGTTCAGAATGACAATAGCGAAGGGTTCAGAATGACATTTTACAGGTTTTGCAAACGTCTCTATAAAATACTAAACTTTAACGAATTAACAAATCACTTCACAATTATCTTATCTCCGACCCATTCTGAAATTTCTTTTCCGGTATAACAAAAGTTAATTGTTCATTTGTATCTACACCCATAAGTATCATTCCCTGTGATTCAATTCCTCTTATTTTTCTTGGTGCAAGGTTTATCAGTATGCAAACCTGCTTACCTATAATTTCATCGGGCTTGTATGCTTCGGCTATTCCTGCAACAACCGTTCTCTTATCAATTCCTGTATCAACAGTTAATTTTAATAACTTATTTGTTTCAGGAACTTTTTCTGCTTCAATAATTGTTCCTACTCTTGTGTCTAACTTTAGAAAATCATCAAAAGAAATATTTTCTTTTAACGGTTTTACTTTCAATACATCTGTATTATTTTCCATTTCATTTATTTTTTTCCCGCCTGCCAAGTTTTTACTTTTTTGATGTTGTAATTTTTGGAGGGCAGGTGTTTCCATAAGTTTATTAATTTGTTCTTCAACATTTTTATCTTCTATAATTTCAAAAAGCAATTCAGGATTATTTATTTTATTACCTGCTGCTAAAATAATACTATTTCCTGTAATATTCCAATTTAATTTTTTAATGTTTAGCAGTTTACAAATTTTCTCAGCAGTAAAAGGTAAAAAAGGTTCAATAAGGACAGATAAATTAGCGGAAATTTGTAATGAAATATTAATAATAGTTTTAACTCTGTTTTCATCTGTTTTAATAGTTATCCATGGCTCTGTATCAGCTAAATATTTATTTCCAAGACGTGCTAAATCCATAGCAAACTTCAACGCTTCACGGAAACGGTAATGCTCTAAGCTATTCTCAACTTTTGCTTTTATTACACCAATTTCATCAATAGCTTGTTTATCATACTTATTTAGTTTTGTGATTTCAGGAACTTTTCCATCAAAATATTTATGAGTAAGAACTAAAGCACGATTAATAAAGTTACCTAAGATAGCAACCAGCTCATTATTATTTCTTGCCTGAAAATCTTTCCAGGTAAAGTCACTATCTTTTGTTTCAGGAGCATTGCTTGTAAGCACATATCTAAGGACATCCTGCTTTTTAGAAAAATCTTCTAAATATTCATTAAGCCATACAGCCCGGTTACGAGACGTGGATATTTTATCGCTTTCAAGATTTAAAAATTCATTTGCAGGTACATTATCAGGTAAAATATAGCTTCCTTCGGCTTTCAATATTGAAGGAAAAATAATGCAATGAAATACAATATTGTCTTTTCCGATAAAATGAACAAGCTTTGTATCGGGTTCTTTCCAGTATTTTTCCCAATCCCCGGTTAATTCTTTTGTAGCAGAAATATAGCCGATAGGGGCATCAAACCATACGTAAAGCACTTTTCCTTTGGCACCTTTAACAGGAACCGGCACACCCCAGTCTAAATCGCGACTAACTGCACGTGGTTTTAATCCCTGTGTAAGCCACGACTTGCATTGTCCGTAAACATTAGTTTTCCATTCTTTATGTTCTTCTAAAATCCATTTTTTTAAGAATGGCTCGTATTTATCCAGAGGTAAAAACCAGTGCTTTGTTTTTTTTAATACCGGCTTGTTTCCGCTAATTGTTGATTTAGGATTGATTAATTCAGCAGGACTTAATGATGTGCCGCATTTTTCGCACTGGTCACCATAAGCATTTTCATTATCGCAATGAGGACAGGTTCCGGAAATATATCTGTCTGCCAAAAACTGCCCGGCTTCTTCGTCGTAATATTGAGCTGTGGTTTTTTCTATAAATTCGCCTTTATTGTATAATGTTTTGAAAAATTCCGAAGCAGTTTCATAATGAACTTTAGAAGTTGTACGTGAGTATATATCAAATGAAATCCCGAATTTCTGAAAAGAATCTTTATTCATACTGTGGTATTTATCAACTATTTTTTGCGGGCTTACACCTTCTTGTTTTGCTTTGAGAGTGATAGGAATACCGTATTCATCTGAACCGCAAACAAATAAAACATCCTCGCCTTTCAATCGCAAATAGCGGACATAAATATCTGCCGGAACATATACCCCGGCTAAATGTCCGATATGAATAAGCCCATTGGCATAAGGCAGTGCAGCAGTTACCATGTAACGGTTAAACTTTTTCATTAATATTGTTCTTTAAACAAAAAGGATTTATTATTTTGCAAAGATAAATAATTTATCTTATTATTTATTTATAAAAACCTTTGTACCGATATATCGGGATTGATAAATCGGGATGTATTATGGTTATATGGTTAAATTGTTATATTGTTAAATTGTTGATACTGGATATTGGATGTATTGGTGGATATTGATACCTGCCCGCCGATTCCCGACTTTTCGGAAGCAGGGGAGCTTTGGCAGGCGGGGATATACAACAGATATTCAATGGATATACAATGGATATTTTTTTAACAGACAACCCTTTAGCATAGTCTGTTCATTGGATATTTTTTTAACAGACAACACTTTAGCATAGTCTGTCAATTGATATTCATAGATATTTATAGATATTCATAGAAATATCTAAGAATTTCAACGTATATC
>SDBV01005381.1_pt1 | contig 18101 bp, 31 predicted proteins | sample 2277081 | NCBI WGS metagenome assembly SDBV01 (sample SAMN10402039, study PRJNA504765) | marine sediment metagenome | isolation source: marine sediment core GS10_PC15, 223 cmbsf | place: Arctic Ocean: Southern Knipovich Ridge | collected 2010 | reverse complement strand
CCACTGCAAGCGACGGGTGGAAGTGTAACAAGTGTACCGCGAAAGCAGAAACTTGGCCCGACGAAGGCCCACCACAGAGAAGCGGAAGCCAAATGATCTTGCAGCAAGCAGCAATCAAACGTGAGCGTGAAGCCTGTGCGAAGCTGGCCGAACAGCACAAGGGCTCCGCTGCCCGCCGCCGCAAAGAGCGAGGCCAGCGCCTTGTCAGCTACAGCCCCGAGATACAAATTGAGATCAACGCCGAGGAGCGCGGCGAAGACCTCGCCGCAGAGTGTATTGCTCGTGCCATACGAGCCCGCAGTGAAAAGGAGAAGACCGATGATTAACAAAAACGTGGACCGCGAAGCCCAGGAGCAGGGACGTGAGCAGTCCCCGCCCACACCCCCACCCCCACCCTTCGACAAGGAGTATGCCCACGCCTTGCGGAGACAACTCCTCACTATCACGTCATTGGGCATGACGAGGAAGTTCAGCGAGACCCTGAGCGCGTTAGTAGAGGCCGCCGCAATTACGATAGCGGGTGTCGCGAGCACCGACCGCGTGATGCGAGGTGATGAGGCGGGCCTCGCAACCATCGAGCAAGCGCTGGCCTCGATCCGTGTGAGTGTGGAGAAGGGGTACGAGGTCGGGAATAAAATGCCCATCCCCCAGGACATCCTTGATGGGCTGACGCAGCGCGAGCGGCCCACCCTCATTGCCGCCTTGACAAAGCCTGCCCCCGTCACCACATAAGACCCACAGGAGGAACCTGACCATGAGCACAGACGAACACCTAGTCGCAATCGTCAGCTTCGAAGGCGCGCTCAAGCGCGAGATCAAGCGCGTGCGGCGAGAGCTTGCGAAGCTGGACAGCCTACCCTACATGCGCTTGGTGATCCAGGCGTCGGGCCGGCTGCACGATGGTGACATGAAGCTGACTTACAGCCTGTCCGACGAGTACAGCATCGACACAACCAGTGGCGATGCCTTGCAGCCCGTGATCGACGAGTTCATGCGCCGGCACGGGTGGAAAGCGATCCACGCGCCGAAGGCCATCGGCTACAGCAAGGTCCCGGACGAGGACATGGAGCCTATGGAGCCCGAGCCTGTCGAGGGTCCTCTTGACCCCGACGACCCCCTCTTCTAAGGAGGAAGCAATGAAACACTTTGGAGTTGGCGACACCATGCCAGAAGGTGCAAGGGGCTACAAAAAGAAGACTGTTGTGTGGCTGCTTAAAATGGACGAGCCGTTCACCTGCGACAACCGGGAAGGCAATCACATGCAGGGCCAAGCCGGTGACTTCCTGGCCGATGACGGCCAAGACGGCTTCTATCCGATCAGCGCTGAGTTTCACACAGCGAATTACGAAGACGCCGACAAGGACCCCCGCGCATGACCAACCTCACCGACCTCGAAATTGCGCCGGCCCGCATCATGCTGGTCGGCTACCCCGGGGCAGGCAAGACGGGCTCGCTCGCCTGCCTCGCGAACGCGGGCTGGAAGCTCCGCATCCTCGACTTCGACGGCAACCTGCGACCGCTGATAGCCTACACAACCCCCGAGGGTAGAGCCAACATCGACGTGTTGACCTTCGAGGACAAGCTGCGGGCAGGTCCGCAATTCGTGGACGTGAGCGGGATGCCCGACGCCTACGCAAACGCCTGGAAGGCCCTCGACCGCTGGGTCAGCGTGGGGCCGGACGGCGAGGAGGTTGACCTGGGGCGTTCGAGAGACTGGGGTCCCGACACCATCGTGGTGCTGGATGGGCTCAGCGGGATGGGCAGAGCCGCGAAGCGCAGAGCTATGAGGATGCTCAACAAGACCCCGCTGAACTTCACGCAACAGGGATGGGGCCTGGGCATGGGTGAGCAGGAACAGATGCTCGAAGCCTTCACCTCCACGCGGAACTGGTTTCATATCGTCTGCCTGTCCCATCTCGTGATGGTCGGCCCAGAGAAGCCGCAAAAAGGCGACGATGAGACCACGCTTAGCATCAAGGAGGCGGCAGCCGACCTCGTGCCGACCCGCCTATACCCCAAGGCGCTAGGCCGACAACTCCCGCAGAGTGTCGCGGAGCACTTCGAGACCACGCTCCAAGTCAAAGCCAAGACCGTTGGGCACAAGGTATCACGAGTGATCCTAACCCAGCCCACCCCGGAGCTTGACTTAAAGTGTCCGATACCCCATATACAGGGTGAGCTTCCTATCGCCGACGGAATGTTGACCGTCTTCAATGGGTTGACAGGCGGGATCGAGAAGTGCCGCGAAGCGACAAGGAAGATGGAGAGCAAGCGTAACGACGAACAAGCAGTGAAAGAGGAGTGAACGATGACCGAAAGCTACGAAGACATCATGAGCCGTTCCTGGGGTGACATCCCCGAGGTTCGCCTGTTGCCGGTCGGCACATGGCGGCTGCGGGCGCGCAACGCGACCCTGCTTCGTCCGAAGACCGCCGAGCAGAGCCCCGTGATCCTCGTCGCCTACACCCCGATGGAGCCGTTGGACGACGTGGACGTGGACGAGATCGCCGAGCTTGGCGACGGCTACGACTGGGCTGCCAACAGACTCTTCGCCCGCTTCTGGGTCGAGGACGCGGCGGACTGGGACAAGGTGCGGAAGCACTTCACCCTGCTCGGCATCGAGTGCCCGGAGAGCGAGAGCATCCAGGATACCCTCAAGCGGGTCAAGGGTGCCGAGATCAATGCCTACGTGGGCATCGAGAGCTACAAGAACCCACAGGGCGAGATGGAACACCGCAATAACGTGAGCGGCTTCACAGTGGTGGACTGATCCACGCAATAACTGCCCGGGGGAGGCCAGGGCCACCACAGCCCTCCTCCCCCGCTTCTTCCAAGGAGTACCCCAACCATGCTTATCCCCTTCACGCAATACCTGCGCCCAGCCGGCAGACAGCAACAGGGCGGCTTCGACAGGCCCGATGAGATCGCGCTCCTCGCGAAGACGATCATCGCCGAGGGCTACAACTTCACCTGCGAGGTGTTTACCACTGGGGAGTGCAGCTTGACAATTTCCAGCGAGGATCAGGACATGATGACGCGGGTGGTCGAGAATGGTCCCCAGGTACTCGATGCGATTGATGACATGATCCGGGAGTTCTGTGCGAGGTTGAGTGCGTCACGCGACCCACAAACCCCAGCCGGTTTCGAGCCCACCTAGGGCCACTACGCATGAGCGATAGCGACACACTTTTCGACCCTGGCGTCTTCCTATCCAACATCATCGCAAGCGGTGGGTTCTGGTTGTTCTCCACCGAGGCCGTCGAGTGGCACTTTGTGATGTCGGGCGTGCTCAGGGAGTTCGCCGGCCCCGACCCTGCACAGTGGGACAAGTGCGGCGTGCTCTATTCGGAGAGCACCCCTCTCGCGATTTACGTACTCAGCAAGGAACAGGTCCCCATCGAGGTGCTGATGGCTAGGCTTGACATACCGCGGCGTGTCCTCCGCACGGCAAACGTGATACGGTTGCACGCACTGACTGGCGGGAGCGAGAGCCCACCGCCGGAACCCAACGTCCCCTACTGGGGCACTGCATGAGGAGACGAGAGATGTTCAGAGAGTACGCAATAAGGCTATTGGTCGGTATCGGCGTCGTCAGTGGGGGGATCGCCGTAGGCATCCTTGTGTTTGTAATGATGTCGGTGTTCAACCACGCACAATCAGCGGAGCCCGCCGACTGGCTCCAGACCCGCACGGCCTGCACGATGGAGGCCGCGGTAGAAGTCGCGGAAGCTGCGGAGACCGATGGTAACGGCGCTGCACAGTCTGTCTTCGACGCGGCGCTGGCGACTGCCGCCTGTACCCGGTCTCGCACCTTCGCGGTCTATGACATCGTTGCAGTCGTGGGTGAGAAGCACGTGGTCGCTGACAGCGGACAGGAGTTCTACCTCGTGACCTACGGCAGTGAAGGCCAGTACGTCGCGTTCGCGTTTCCCGCCGCTGGTACAACGAGCCTGGAGTAAGCGCATGGGTCTGTCCACGTTGGTGGGGGAGCTTTGGCGGGCCTTCCGCACTCCCCCACGCTACACCCGCGAGGAGTTGGACCGTCTTAGCAAAGAGCTTGACGAGGCTGTGCGGCAGTGGGAGGACGAGGGAGGCTTCATCCGATGAAAGTCACAATCACAATCGAAGACAAGCCCGGTGAGGACCACGTTGAATTTACAGCCAAGTTTGAGCCTTTGTTGAGTAAGGAGACAGCCCGCAGTGTAGGCGATATTCTCAAAGCGATTTCACAACGCTGCGAGGATATAGCGCTTGGGAAGGTCCCCGCATGAGCGGTCCCGTCCACGTCCCAGCGGACCTCCCCCGCCGCACTCCCTGCCCCATCGCATTTGTAGCGGAGGCTCCCGGCGACGAGGAGGTCAACCCCGCCCGCGGGGAGCCCCGTCCGCTCATTGGCCCCTCGGGGCGCGTGTTCAACGCCATGCTGCGGACGGCAGGGCTGTCCCGCGAGGATCACTGGGTCGGCAACCTGTTCGACGTGCAGCTACCGGAGAACGAGGTGGGCTGGTGGTGTGCACCCGCTGCGGAAGCCCGCGCCGGCAAGTTCTCCGACCTACCCCCCATAGGTTCCGCTGGCTTCTTGCTCCCGGAGCACCGAGGGCACCTGGACCGGCTACGCGAGGAGCTTGAGCGGGCCAACCCCCGCATCATAGTCCCGCTGGGCGGCACGGCTCTTTGGGCCTTCACGGGTGACGCCTCGATCACCGCTTGCCGCGGTGCGGTAGCGCCCGCCCGCTTTATACTGCCCGGCGCGAAGCTGCTCCCCACCTTCCACCCCGCCCACGTCATGCGTGACTGGCGCATGTATAGCATCGTGGCGCAGGACTTTATGAAGGCGGCCACGCAAGCGGCGCGGGGGCCGGAGATCGTTTACCCGCGGAGGCGGTTACTGCTGGAGCCTACGCTGCCGGAGTGGCGCAGCTATGCCAAGCGCCTGCTGCGGACGGACTTGATCTCCGTGGACATCGAGACCGCCTGGGGCCAAGTCACCTGTATCGGCTTCGCGCTGAACAAGGAGGAGGCTATCTGCGTCCCGTTCGTGGACCTGCGCCGGCCTGACAAGAACTACTGGGCCACGCTGGAGGAGGAGATCGAGGCGTGGGGGCTGGTGCAGATGGTGCTGGAAAGCCCCGTGCCGAAGCTGGGTCAGAACTACGCCATGTACGATGCGTACTGGCTGTTGGAGAAGCTCGGTATTCGCACAATGAACCTGCGCCACGACACGCGGCTGGCACACCACGCGCTGTACCCGGAGCTTCCGAAAGACCTGGGGTTCATGGGCGCGACCTACACCGAACAAGGACCGTGGAAGTTGATGCGAACTCACCGGAAGGAGAAACGCGATGATTGAGGAGGAGCAAAATGGCTTGCATGTCTAAGCACCACCAAGAACTCACCGATGGCGTCGGGAAGTGTTCTGTGCCGATGTGGATGCAGGGATGCCCAGCAGGCTTCTGTGATAGGCCCGCTTATGGTACGCCTGAACCATGCCAACAGTCCCGTGACGCCTGGACTGGTGAGATGAAACGGTTAGATGGCAGGTACAATGGTTACGTTCCTGCCCTTGCGTGTCCGGCTCATGGTGGTCCGGCAGGACACACCTGTCCTCGCTGTGACGAGCCGAACCCAAATCATTATGACCTTGACGGTTGCCGGGACCCAGACTGTCCCGAACAAGGAGAGAACAATGGCTGATAACTTACGCGAGATCATTAGTGATGCTGCCGCCAACCTGGGGGACCTGCACGATGGACTACTCGACGTGCTCTCCGCGCTCGAAGTCATCGACGACGCTGAGTGGTGCGAGCGCACTGGTGGCGCGTTGCTGAGTGAGGATCAAGCAGAATGTATCAACGCGGCACGGTACGACCTACGCAGGCTCATAGGCAAAACCACATGCTAATCCGGGTCGTCGTGCTCGGCGTTGCGTGGCTCACCTTCCCGTTTGCGCTGGGCCTGCTGCTCAACCTTCTAGGAGGGCTCTTCTGATGGGTCGCATAGTCACGCTGGATGAGGTGGACGGGCTGCGGGGGATGCACAGAGCGTGGGCGTACAACGCCCTCGACGTGACCGGCACCCGCGAGATCATTGACGTGCTGTTGCCGAGGCTGACCCCGGAGCAGGACCGGACGTACCGCTTCGAGCTTGCCTGCTGCTCCCCGGCTGTCGCCATGATGCACAGGGGAGTGCTGGTTGACACTGAGCGGCGGGACGCTGCGTTGAAAGAACTGCGCGGCGACCTGCGTAAGCTGACCCGCGAGGTCAACAAGCTGCCCGAGGTGGCGGGGACGTGGGACGGAGTGGAGCTTGTAACAGGCATCTGCACGCACTCCACCCGCAAGGACAAGCGGCACAAGTGGCCCCGCGGCGAGCCTGACGCGACCCGCAAGTGCGAGTGCTGTGGGACCGCGCGGCAGCGGGCCTCGCTGTTCAACCCCGCCTCCCACGATCAGACCTCGCACCTGTTCCACGACCTGCACGGCCTGCCGCCCCAACGCAACAAGAAGCGCAAGCTCAGCGTGGACGAGGAGGTGATCGAGAGGATCGGGCGGCGCTGGCCCCGCTTCGCGCAACTATGTGCGGCGATACTTGCGTATAGGGGCGCTGTGAAGCAGATCGGCTTCCTCAACTCCAGGCTGAGCCCAGACGACCGTATGCTTAGCTCCTCCAATGTCGGGCAGGCGTGGACGGGCCGGTGGAGCATGAGCAAGAACCCCTTCGGGCAGGGGACCAACCTCCAGAACATAGCGGAGAAGCACAGGTACATCTTCATCGCGGACCCCGGCTACATCATGGGCTACGCCGATTTAGAGCAAGCCGAGAGCCGCGTGGTGGCTTACGAAGCGGGGGACCCCGAGTACATCGAAGCCCACCTCAGTGGTGACGTGCACACGTTCGTCGCCCGGCTGCTGTGGCCTGACCTGCCGTGGACGGGGGACATGGCCGAGGACAAACTGATAGCGAAGACCTACCCGCCGTGGGACCCGGACCACACTTACCGCGATGCCGGCAAGCACATTCAGCACGGGCTGAACTATGGTCTCACCCCGCAAGGGCTGGCCGCGTATGCACACATACCGTTCGCGGAGGCAGTGAAGGTTTACCGGCGGTATTTCGGTATGTTCCCATTCGTGCGTGCGTGGCAGCGGCGCATCCGCAAAGAGGTCGAGGGGCAGAAGGCCCTTGTGAACCCGCTGGGCCGGCGTTGTAGGCTGTTCGGGCGGCCCTGGGATGAACACACTGCTAAGCAAGGCTTCGCGTTTATACCACAGAGCACGGTCGCAGACGTGCTGAACATTGCGCTGTGGTGCTGTTGGAAGGCGCTCGATCCAGACCGCGTGCAGTTGCTCTCGCAGGTCCATGACGCTATATTGTTCCAGTACCCGCGTGGGGACAACGAAGCGGTGGCCGAGGTGGTGAAACACATGATAATCCCGATCCCCATAGGCTCTCGCGTTATGACGATCCCCGTCGAGGTGCAAGTAGGAGCCAACTGGGGCCACGCTAGCAAGGACAACCCACTAGGACTGGAGGTATGGAATGGTTGACCTACAACGACCTTCAACGCTAATGCAAGACAAGCGCCCGATCAAAGCCGTTTACTTCAACGTCGAGAACGGCGGCGGGTATCAGGTCGGAGCCAACGCTACGGAGATCGAGGCTTATGGGGAGAATGGGGTGCCCTGGATCGCTGTGTCAGACAAGACAGGCGTGATCGTCCGTATTCCTGCTAGCGCCGTCACAGTCTATTACACTTGAGGAGCAACTCCTGATGCCTGAAACACTAATGGAAGACATGGACGATCTTATCGAAGAGTTCTCCAACAGCAGCGCTATCGCTTGTGCAATACGCACACTCGCTCGCCACATTCGTGAGATCGAAGCCGAGCTTGACCATCACGACAAGAACATCACCGACCTGCAACTCACACGGTGAACCACATTGGCCTGCTTGGTCGAAGAGTTCGTCAAGAGCACCACCAACATCCCTAGCCCAGTGAACTTCCGGCGCTGGTCGGCGATAGGCATGGTAGGCATCGCTCTGTCCAGGCGCGTGTGGACAATGACGCTGCCGGGCCTGTCGATCTTCTCCAATATGTTCATCATGCTGGTCGCGCCGCCCAGCGTTGGCAAGACGCTCCCCATGCAGGCGGTGCGCTCGCTGCTGGAGGGGATAGTGGACGAGGAGGAGACCCCCTGCATCGCGTTCTCCCCCGATGAAGTCACGCGGGAACGATTGGTGCAGCACATGGGGGAGGTGTTCACCGAGGGGCGGCGCACGGGCTCCCGCTCCTACGTCGCGTTGATCTCCGACTTCGGCACCTTCATGCCCGAGCCCGACACGAAGCTGCTCCAGGGCCTCGCGCATATCTGGGACTGCCCCGAGACCCCTGTCACGAAGGAGACCAAGTGCTCTGGCAAGGACCGGCTCTGGTTCCCCTACATGAGTATGCTGGCCGGCGTGCAGCCGGCTTGGTTCGAGCATGGGTTCCCCAAGGCGAGCTACGAGATGGGGATGCCGAGCCGGACCTTCTTCGTTTACGCGAAGAAGGGCGATGCGGAGCAGCCGAAGTTCTTTGAAAAGGGGGCGCAGGTTGACAACGCCCGGCGCTTTGCTATGCGCTTGCAGGAGATCACCTCTACTTGGCGGGGCTTCGTGCCATTCGACCCCGCGGCGGAACAAAAGTTCATCTCCTGGTGGGAGGCTGGGATGCCACCTGAGCCGGACGACCCGATACTGGAAGGCTACTGTGGGCGGCGAGCCCACCACGTCGGCAAGCTGGCGCTGATAGCGGCGGCCAGCACGCACCCCTCGAAACTCACAATCACACCCGCGGACTTCGCCCAGGCTCAACGGTGGATGTTCGGCGCTGAGCGCGACATGCCCAAGGCCCTTGTGTCTGCCGGCGGCAACATATACCGCAGCCGCGAGGACCATGTGCTACAATACGTGAGGGCTGAGTTCAGTCGCACGAAAAAGCCGGTGGCGGAACGCAAGGTGCGGGCCGTGCTGGGAACAATGGTCAGCAGTACGCTAATTGGTCCGCTGATCGGTGAGATGATAAAGCAGCGCAGGCTCAAGACACGGTTGTCGCCGGGTGCCGAACGGGCCGAACCAGGAAACCGGCTACTTTACCCAGGAGGAGAGTGATATGTCCAAGCCCAGGCTAGACGATGAGGACTTCGCACGGATGTTCCAGACACACGGCACTGCTGACATGGCGAAGGCCCTCAACCTGAACGAGCGTTCGATCAATCGCAGACGGCGCAATGTTGAGAGCAAGCTAGGCGTGATCCTGACATCGCCCAGCAGAACCCGCTCCGAGGCGCTGTCCGCGCGGATCGAGCTTGACCTCGAAGACGGACAAGTGCTTGTGGGCTCCGACGCACACTACTGGCCGGGTGAGGCGACTACCGGCCACCGCGCTTTTGTGAAGTTCGCGCGAGAGTTGCAGCCCAACACCATCGTCCTGAACGGCGACGTGATTATAGGCGCTACGATTTCGCGGTTCCCGCCTATTGGCTGGGAGGACAACCCGACTGTCTCGGAGGAGCTTGAGGTCTGCCAGGAGCGGCTGGGGGAGATCGCGCTCGCGTCCCCGCGGTCGCGGCGCATCTGGCCCCTCGGGAACCATGACGCCCGGTTCGAGACTAGGCTGGCGACCGTCGCCCCCGAGTACGCCCACGTCCACGGCGTCCACCTCAAGGATCACTTCCCCGACTGGGAGCCCTGCTGGAGCGTGTTCGTCGGCGGCCCACAGGGGGCGGTCATCAAGCACCGCTACAAGGGCGGGACCCACGCGACCCACAACAACGCGCTCTGGTCTGGCCGCAGCATTGTCACCGGCCATCTGCACTCGCTGAACGTCCGGGCGCTGACGGACTACAACGGCACCCGCTGGGGCGTGGACTGCGGGACCCTCGCTGAGCCCACCGGCCCGCAGTTCATGGGCTGGACCGAGGACAACCCGGTGAACTGGCGGCAGGGGTTCATCCTGTTGACATGGAAGGCCGGGCGGCTGCTCTGGCCCGAGATCATCAGCGTCGTCGAGCCGGGGTTGGTGAACTTCCGCGGAGAACTCATTGATGTCTGAGCCCCTACCAGCCTGGGCGCTCAGATGGGCGGGCTTCGCAGACCTTGAAACCCGGGACTTCGTGGGCCATATACAAGATGCACGGGGGCGCTCCGTCCCTGTGTGGAGGAAGAGGAGAAGGAAGGATACACCACATGAAGTTTTACAAAGCAAAGACAGGTATCCCTGCTGCGCGCGAGGCTCTGGAACGCCTAGCAAAAGACATGGAGCAGGGGGGTAGCCATGATGGGCTAGGCGTTGCTTTACGGTTGCGCACCATCGTGCAGACCCATCTCCACAGGCGACCGTCTGTGCGGCACACGCCCGCCAAGTGCAAGCGGGTGACACCGGAGATCGCGGAGCGCATCCGGGCTGTCGCCGAGGCCCAACCCAACGCCTCGATGTCACAAATCGCAGGGCGGTTCGGTGTCAACCTGGGGCGAGTGTCGGAAACCTTAGCGGGGTTCAGACCATGAGTAGAGCAGATCAAGTCTATCTCTTTCAACGCCTGGAAGACATCATCTTGCTCCTGCATGACATAGCGAACAGCCTAAAGCAAGTCGAACGTTCGCTGCCGAACCCGGAGGACCACCCATGAAACGCTTCGTTTATCTAGCCGGCCCCATCGCGGGCTGCTCGTACAAGGAGGCAACCGACTGGCGCGAGGCGGTGGTGCAGGACTTCGCTCCAGGCATCATCGGGATCAGCCCGATGCGGTTGAAAGAATGGTGCGCTCGTGTCCGCGAGATCACCGACGTTGACCAGTACCGCGAGATCACCGACGAGGCTGAATACCTCATCACCGGTGAGGGCCATGCAATCGGCACGCGGGACTTCTTCGACGTGGGGCACGCGGACATGGTGCTTGCCTACCTGCCTGAGACGCTCAACTCTCGGAGGCCAAGCTGGGGTACGAGCATCGAGATCGGGTGGGCCTCTGCTCAGCGCGTACCAGTCGTGCTCGTGACCGATGACCCCTCGCTGGTCAAGCACCCGCTCGTGCGGACCCATGTGGGTTGGATCGTGCCCACGCTGGAGCTTGGTGTCGCAGTGGTCAACTCCGTGCTCGGGGCTTACGTCGAGGGCGAGGGCAAGGGCACACAACATAAGGAGACCTCCAATGGCAAGGACTGAAATACGCGGCCAGAACGCGTTCTACCTAGCGAAGATCGCAGCGGAGTACCAGAAGGCTCGCAAGAAATTCCCACCCATGAGCAGCACCCACGAGGGCTACGCGATCCTCAAGGAAGAGGTAGACGAACTGTGGGACGCGGTGAAGGCCAACGACACTGAGCATGCCCGCGAGGAAGCTGTCCAGGTCGGCGCGATGGCTCTGGCGTTTCTGGAGGAGGTGTACGATGGGGTATAATATCCCAGCCGACCATCACGGACCAAGGCCGTGTGACATTCAGCCTACGGCCACGGTGAAGCATGACAAATCAACTCCCCCACCCAACCCCAAGCAGGTCTTCGGAGACCGCAAGGTCCCGATGCACCTCTGGCCCATGAGCGCCACTGTAGAGGGCGCACTGGCTTTCCGCGAAGGTCGCAAGTACGGCCCGTTCAACTGGCGAGATACCCCAGTCGAAGCGATGACCTACGTCGGGGCGCTGTTGCGTCACATGGCAGCGTGGATTGACGGGGAGAGTATAGACCCGGATGGGTCAGGCAAGACCCACCTCGGCGGGGCGCTAGCGTGTCTTGCAATCCTCGTTGACGCGACACACTGCGGGACCTTGATCGACAACCGCCCGCCACCCGGACAAGCCGGACCCGCCATCAGGGCGCTTGCCAAGGAGCCCTCACCATGATCTTGCGGGTAACGCTAGAAATAGTGCCTCACGGTGAAGAGTGCCACAAGCATGTGATCCGCACCATCGACATCAGCAACCTCGGGCCGACCTGGGATGTTAATAAGGTGCCCGCTGATGGAACGTCACGGGCTCCCGCTCCTACGTCGCACTGTAGCTACGTAGTAAAGACTGGTGGCGCGGTGGTTGGCTTCATCCACTGCTATCGTCGCGAGGACGGTCCAACTGAGCTAGCGAGGCGAGCGCTAGCGTTGGCGACCGAGCTTGACCGGCGGGACCCCTCCGTGCTATAGCTCGATAAGCGTGAACACGTCATGTTCCTCCTCCTAGGGGCGAGGGTCCTGCAAGGCTCTCGCCCCCTCCTCATGCTCAGTCGAGCCCCAGCACCCTATCGCGCTCGCGCCAGTACTTCTCGGCGAAGCTCCACGCGATGCCGGCCAGCGCGACCGCACCGCCGACAATGGCGATCAGGTCGCTGTCCCCGATCCAGCCAGACGCTACGGCACCGCCCCCAAAGGTCGTCAGTGCGTGGCGCAGGAAGCCCAGGAAGCTCTGCTTTACGGTGTCATTCATCGGTCTTCTCCTTCATAATATCGTTCTGTCAAGCATGCCAACCATCCTCCTTGGTCAGTTCAATGACTTCTGCAAAAGTTTTAACGCTCTCTTCAACACGGGTGGCTCCCAACGGAGTGTTATAGATCGATTTGTGGTATTCCGCAAGCTCCAGCGGGTTGTCCGCTCGGGGCAGCGGCTCGATGCGGCGACGATACTGGAGCCGGCACATGGCGGTGGCGTAGTTGAGGTTCCCGATGAGCGTAGGAGCGCCGGGTGCGGATGCGCCCGTTGCGAGACCCAGCGCCGGGCCGGTCTGCGGAGGCCAGCGCCCCGCAAGCTCGATCACCCGGCGGGTCAGGTCGTGCCTGTAGCGGAGCCAGTTCTCCCATATATCGTCGTGCGTGTCGGGCTCCATCTGGAACAGCCCCATCGCCGGGCCGCGTAGCTGGCGCAGCCAGCGCAGGTCGCTCTCCACCATCGCGGTGCCCAGCACTAGCCGAGCCGCGGATAGCGAGTACAGGTCCAGGTGATCCAGCACCGGGACGATGATGTAATCGTATAAATGCTTAGGGTGCATGACCCGTGCCACTGTTCAGCAGCGAGCTAATATACCCGCCCACCGCACCCAGCCCAATCGTCAGCGAGAACAGCATTGCGCTGAACACCCCGCCGCGCTTGGCGAAGCTCAGCCGCAGTTCGTCCAGCTTCTCATGCATGAGGCTGATCTCCCCGCGCATATTGCTCACCTCGGTCTCGACCGCGGCTAGCCGTTGGAGTTCGGCTCCGTTCATGGGGTCACGCTCTCTAGGGTCACGCCGCGCGGACCAGTGGGCCTCTTGCGCTGGCTCTCTATGCGCCGGCCTATGCTCTCTCCCTGCTGCCGTGCACCTTCCAGGATCGCGATGGCCCGGGCCATTCTATTCTGCCACTTCACGAGGTCGTCGGCAGTCTTAGGGATTTTGCCAAACAGGGCCTTCTCTATCACAGGGTCCGTCATGGCCAAGGCGAGCAGGCGGTCTGGTGTCAGGCGAGCCAGCAGCCCTTCCATCGCCTCCTTGGCAGCCTGCGCCGTGAACGCGGGGACCTGGATCGTTGCACCGGCACCCATAGCGCCGACCACGCGCCGCCCGGCGAACGCTCCAACGATCCTAGAGATCAGCAGCCCGAGTTTGCGTGATCCTTTCGAGATCGTCTTCTCGTTCCCGCTGGCGATCTGCGCCGCCGCATGAAAGATGGCTTCGATCCGGCGGGCGTCGGCGGGGCTATCGGTGAGGGCGTTGATAATGCGCCGGCCCTGTCCACCGTCAACGAACTCCCACGTCGCTATGGGGTTGAAGCGGAACCTGTTCATCATCCCCCAGAGCACCGAGTTCTTCAACGCGGTGTCCACGATGAGGTCGTCCGAGAGTTCGGCTCTGATCTCGGTGATCCTCGCTGGAGGGTTGGGGTCCCCGAGTAGCTTCTGCACGGCCTTGTCGGGGTCGGTGTCACCGAAGACGCGCTTGAGCACGTTCTTGCCCATCGCAATCTGCCGTTCCAGCACCGCTGTCATCCGCCCGGCTTCATCCTCCAGCGCAATCTGAGCGCGGGCGAGGTTGGTAATAGGCTTCTCCTGGCCCGTGAGGAAGATTTTCTGCTCCTCCGCTGGGCGTCTGGCTACGAGGGTCTGGTAGGCTTCGCCGATCTTCTGCGTAGCGGCAGCAATGCGGCGGTTGATGGACAGGGCCTCCGATGCGCGGGGAGCAGCGCCAGCAAACTCCTCCGCTTGCTTCGTACGCAGTGGGCCAACGAAAGCCGGCCCTCGCATGATCTTATCCGCGGCGGCTTCGGGCTCGACCACCCGCGGGCGCAGGAAAGGCTCGGCCAGCATCGGGCCGATACGCTGGTCGCGCACGAAGAGGTCGTTCAGGCGGCGAAAATACTTGTTCGCCACGTCTAGCGCGACGATCTCGCTCTCATCCAGCACGGAGCGGGTGAGGTCGTCAAGCTGCTGGACGACTTTTTCAAGGTTTACGATGTACCGCTTGCGCAAGACCGTGCCTGCGCGTGCCCCTGCCTCCTCCTCGGAAACGGCACGGAGGGCAGAGGACCGCAGTGCGCGCACGAGGGTGAGCGGGACGGTTTTCGGCACGCGTACAACAGTCACCTCCCCAGTCGGCCCTGTAACCGCCATGCCCCGCGTTAGCTTCTTGCGGACTTCCTGCACCACCTCATAGGGGAAGTCCCCTGTGGCCTGCTCGCTGCGCGCGGTACGTTCCATCGAGCGGAGGTTGGCTAGCAAGCCGGTGGTGAAATCAGCCTGCCGCGGACCCTTGGTTGGGTCAAGTACCGGCTCGACCCTGCGATCCGTGGGGACCTTGGCATAAAGCTCGCGGGACTTCGCGCGAGCCTTGTTGCGCACGCGCTCCATGCGGCGCACGAAGATCATCGAGGAGAACTCTGCATCGCCGCGGTTCACCGCCTTGCGGGCTATGGCTAGCGCGCCCGTCACCTCGGTCTCCAGGCTCTCTTCGAGCTTCGCCAAGCGCTTTGTAGCCACCTGGGAGAGATCGGGAGGGCCGGCCCCTGAGATAGCAGCGCGAGACGGGGTTTCCGTGAAGAACCTGCGCACGGCTTCCGTCAAAGCTCTTGCACCTAAGCGGGTCAGCCCAAGAGCCCCAGCACCAACTACTGCGCCGGGGATCGCGCCTATTTCGCCAAACATATCGCGTCCGGCTACCGCTCCGGGAATAGCGCCGGCCTCTGTGAGCGCGGTCAGCCCCGGGCTCTTGACGATCATCTCGGCCATCTCCTGCAAAGCGCGAACGGCGATGGTGGCCTTCTTGCTCAGCCCCGGGATCAAGGTTGCGGTTTTTGCTCCGATCAACTCAGGTGCAGCCCCACCGCCCGTTGCCACTATAGCCGCAAGCGTAATGGCGGCTGCGAAGGTTTCCTTCCCCACGCGCCGCTCGAAGCTATCAATCTGGTCGGTCGAGCGGAACATTCCGAGCTTCACACCGAGTTCACGGAACAACTTCGTCGGGTCCGTACCCGGTTTGAGCATCTCTACTCCTACGAGTTGAAAAAGCTCATCCAGGACTTCTGCCCCGAACCCAAACGTATCGGCTATCCCTGTGTTGATGCCTTCCGCGATTTGAACTATGCTCTCGGAACCCGGGAAGTCTACGCCTAGCTCCACGCCACCAATGAGGGAGGCAAAATCCTCGCTCGGCACTGCGGCCCGCAAGTCGTCCTGCGCTCGTTTAGCCTGCTCGACCCTGACTTCGCGTAGCTTGCTGTCAAAGGTCGGCGCGGGGGCGGACGCTGGCGCTGCGCGCGGAGGGCGCTGTGGGCGGGCAGCGGGCGCTGGAGCGGGCTGCGCCTGTACCGCGGTTGCCGGTGCTCCTATCCCCGTAGGCTGGGGCGCTTGCGGAGGGCGGCGAGCACGCTGTTCTGGATTAAGGAAAGCCACCGTATTAACGCTCCTTACCTCTGGCCTCTACCTCGCTGATGTAGGCCCCGAACTCATCGTTGGTGAGGGTCGTAACGTCCAGCGTGAGCAGTTCGTTGTCAGTCATGGTCGAGAAGCGGCTGGTCTTGGAGATACCACCAGAAAGCTCTTCGGCGAGCGCAACGAGTTCCGCGCCCACGTCAACACCATCGGTCTGCGCACGCGCCAGTTCCAACATGCGGTTTTCCTGCTCAATCGTGAACAGAGGCTTGCTCTGGATTGGCGCGAGGCGCTGGCTGAGTGTGTCAATTATGGGTTTGTCCGTCAGGCGCTCCGCTCCCAACGCCTGCGCAACGCGGTTCTCTTCGACAGTGCGGTCATCCGCCGCCCGGATGACTTCGACCAGAATAAGGTTGCCCTCTTTGGTCTTTGCCAGTTCCGGGAAGGCGCTCTTTATCAGCGCGAGGGAGAAGTTGGTCGGGCGCGAGAGCTTCTCGGCTTCCTCCACAACGAGGCTGGTGAACAGGCCGGTGAGTGCGTCAGCAGCCGACGATGAGCCGATAAGCCGGTTGGTTTCCACCTCGCCCAGCCCGATGAACCGTGCGAACCGCCCAATCGCGGCACGCGGTCCAGCGGCGAAGCCGGTATCGAAGTCGCCCTGTCGTATCATCTTCTGGATGAGATTGAGTTCGGACACGCGGCGGGTAGCCTTCCCTGCGCTGACCCCCAGTTCCGAGATGGTCTCCGCTTCCGCTTCGAGCAGCGCCACGGAGCCCTTGGCCCCCAGGTTGACATCGACCAGCGCCGAGGTCGGCTGGGCTGGCTGCCCAAGCGCCCCTGCCTTCGTCTCGAAAACCCCGCCCTCGGTGCCCGGTGCCTGTACCTTCACCACGCCGGGGCCGGCAGTATAGAAGGCCGCAAGCTCGTTCAGCGCCAAGGGGGACAGGCCATCAACGAGGGGGTCCCCGGTCTTGATGTCTTTGCCCTGCCCAAGCGAGGCCGCGCGGATGATCGCGGCATCGGACTGGGAGAGAGGAGTGCCTGCACCGAAGGCAGCCAGCCCCCGCTGGGCCGCCTGTGCGACTGCGGGGTTGGCATCGCTGAGCAGCGCGCCAAGCTCTTCGAGTTTCTGGGTCTGCTCGGTGGGGGCAGTCGCCTGGACCTTGGTCTCACCCGTCCGCGGGTCTGTAGTAGTAACTTGCCGCCCCACGGTGCGGACTTCTAGCTCCTGCTGCAACAGCGCGGGGATTTCGGCGACCTCCTCTGTTGAGAGCCCTTGGAAGCCGAGTGTGCTTTGCGCGACATCCAGGAGGGCCTTCTCCATAGACATACCGCCGCTCGTGACCCGCGAAGCAATAGCCCGCGTGACCATCTCTACAGAGTGAGTTTTCTGCGCGGTAGCTCGCCGCTCAAACTCGGCCTCGGTGGGTCTGCCTAGAAAGGCCATAAGAGAGCCTTCGGAGGCGGCTGGGCCAGTGAGACTGTCGAATGGGGTAGCCATCATGGAAGCCCTCCCGGGAACAGCGCACTGAAACCGCCTGTAAGCCCTGGCAGGATGCCGGTCTGTTGTGACTGGCTGCTCTGCACTCCAGGCGTCGCCTGTGCTGTGCCACCGAGGATGCTTAGCACTTTCAGGATCGCATCAATGCGGCCCTGGAACTCTTGGAGCCCGCGGTCAATCCCGAACTGCTCGATGAAGCGGGGGAGGGCCTGGGCCTGGAGCGTCGAGATCGTCCGCTGCACGTCCGCGGTGCTAAGGTCGCTCGCGAGCCCTGCTGCCTCCTGCTGCCGGCCACGCTCGCTCTCGAACGCGCCGAAGGAGATGTTGGTGGCGATGTCGCCGAGGGCCTGAGCGGTCCCGCGGGTCGCGATGGCCGCCGCCCTGTCGAACGCGCTGGAGCCTCCGGGCTGCGTAAACTGGCCGCCCTGCGTGAAGCGGCCCGGCAGCACCCGGGAGAGCAACTCTTCGAGCCCTTCAAGCGTCGGGCGCTGAGCCGCTTCGATAGTGCTTCGCAGGAAGGGGTTGCCTTCCTTGAGAAAGTCCCCGCCGAGCGTCCGCGTAAGCAGGTCACGTGCGCCGGCCAGCGGCGCACCGCCCGCTGCCGCGCCGGGCAGCAGGCCCAGCGTCGCAAGCTCTTCCTGCGTAATCCCCGCGGCGAATGGCTGGCCGAATTGCGGGATGCCACCCAGCGTGTCCCCGCCAAACGTACCGCCGGTCACAATATCCTGGCC
>SDBV01005380.1_pt1 | contig 18104 bp, 9 predicted proteins | sample 2277081 | NCBI WGS metagenome assembly SDBV01 (sample SAMN10402039, study PRJNA504765) | marine sediment metagenome | isolation source: marine sediment core GS10_PC15, 223 cmbsf | place: Arctic Ocean: Southern Knipovich Ridge | collected 2010 | reverse complement strand
TTGTACGTGGGGGCCAGCCCCCACACCCCCGGGGTTTTCTGAGGCATAGCTCGGGTGTCCGAGGGGTGTTTCGGGGAGACTGATTCGGGTAGCATAACGGTGTCCGGTGAAACGGAGTCAGGCCCCACTGCGATCGATTCGTGCGGCGGGCCAACCGTCGAGCACGGTCCCGGCTGACGTATTCCATGGGCTGCCGGGAAGCTGCCGCCAGATCAATCTTGCTTGGATCGTTCGTCACGTATTCCGAGTTGATGACAACGCCGGTAATCTCTTCCGTACACATGGAATTTCGCCTCCCAGGTTGGATGTTGTCAGTCTGCTGATTTCACAGGCACCAAATCCGGCTATGCTTCCCTGTGCGGTGTCGGGCCGTTGGCCGGTCGCCGGGAAGGATGCCCCGGCTCCAAGTAAAGCAACGTCGCGAGCGTTTCTTGCCCCTTGGCAAAACACTTCTTTCTGCCGACGCCGAGCAAGCTGAGACCTCCGCAAGGGTGACGGTGCAACGCCAGACGCCTTTGCTCTTCTGGTCCGGCTCGGAATTGGACGCCGGAAGAGATGGGTCGCCAAGGCGATTGCAGAGCCAACCCGCAGGCTGCACCCCCCGTTGTCGGACATGCCTGCCCTAAGGTATATCCTTTGGGGGGGGTGCAACCGCGGTCCGCTGTCGGCAGATTCCTGCCCTCTATCCAAGCAGAGCAACTTTGCGAGGGATTCTTGCCCTCTGGTGGGTGGATTTTCCTTGTCCCTGTCGGAGAACAGACTCCAGATCGCTATTGGCCACCCCATCCGACAGGTCCCCGCCATACTGCTGGAATGATGGGGCCAGGCATGATAGAATGTCCTGAGATTCCATGCGGTGCCTTCGGTCGAAGACGGGGGCCGCGTCCCTTGCCAGGTCCCGGATTCGAAGGGAGAGAGGCTTCCTCCATACTCCGGCCACGAGTTTTCCGAAAAGGGGGGGGCAAAAAATCACACGGACGTTGCTATACCCATTGAAGGCGGCCGTGAAGTACGCCGCTGGGCAGCGACAGAGAAGGGCGAAAGGACTGGCCGACGTGAAGAACGTGACTGTCTGCGGTCGGTGAGCACTTAAACGCTGTGTCGGACTGCAATGGCCGCGACCTGAGGCGACCGAGATGAGCCCTGCCTGCCCTACGCGATTAAGGAAGCGATGCGCTCTGTGCCGCAGTTTGCGGGTTGAGACGCTGGAGAAACGTCTGCTCCTGACAGCCGGTGGGCTGCCGAGCCATCTCGAACTGGACGATGCGCCTGTTTGGCAAGAGTATCACGACAGCCTGTCTGTATCGGCCTCGGTCGATCATCTGCAGGTTTCGGTCAAGGAGCCGGGCCGTTTGAGCGTCTGGACCGACGCCGATGAGATCAGCCACTTGGACCCTTTCTTGGCCCTCTACGACGGCGAGGAAGACGAGCCCCGGCTGCTGACGGGAAGCGACGACGGTTCCTTCCCGGAAACCGAGGGCGGCAGTATCGTCGATGCGCGGATCCAACTACATCTCTCAGAAGGCGAGTATCGTGTGAGCGTATCGCCGTCACCTTTCGCGAATCCCGAGAGTTCCGAGGGACAATACGCGCTGTTTGTGTCATGGGAGCCAACGGGCCCCTGGTCCGGCGATCAGCAAGACATGACCTTCTCCGTGGATAGGGGCCATCGGGCCATCACCTCAGCAGATTTCAACAACGATGGCCAATTGGATCTCGCCACGACCAATATGTTCTCCAACGACGTATCGGTTCTGCTGGGTCTGGGAGATGGGACGTTTCGTGCCGTACCGTCATCGTTCGAGGTGGGTGAAGGGCCCATTTCGATTGTGGCGGTTGATTTCAACAATGACGGGAACCTCGACCTGGCCGCCGCAAACTCCCTCTCGAACGACGTCTCGGTGCTGCTGGGACGGGGAGACGGGACCTTTGATGGCGAGGGACGAATCAAGGACAACCCTCAAGTAGTCCGCGCCGACGAGACACTGTCTGCGATCGGCGACGAACCGAAGTTCCTCACCGCAGAGGACCTCAACGGCGACGATTACCCAGACCTTCTTGTGGCGAACGAGAATTCCGACGATGTATCGATATTGTTCGGCGCCGGTGACGGCACATTCGACACGGCCGAGCGATACGCTACGGGAGCGTCTCCGCGAAGCGTCGCCACCGGGCACTTCAACAACGACGTCTTCGTCGACGTTGTGGTCCCGGGTCGCAACGCGAAGACAATCACGGTGTTGCGGGGCCGCGGGAACAACATATTCGAACCGCTGCCACCGATCGACGTCGGCAACGGACCCCATGCCGTGGCGGTTGCCGACTTCAACCGCGATGGGTACGCGGATCTGGCCACGGCGAATGACAAAGGCGACACCGTCTCCGTCCTTCCGGGAGATGGCACCGATGCGTTGTTTAGACGCTACAATGACGGTAAGCAATACAAGGACTATCCCGTCGGCGGCGATTCCGAGTTTATCCTCACCGGCGATTTCAACGGCGACGGATTTGCGGACTTGGCCACGGGAAACGAAGACACACGGGACGTGTCGATTCTGCTGAACAACGGAGACGGCACGTTTGAGGCCGAGTTGCGGATCCCGGTGTACTGCATTCCCGACGAGTTGGCTACGGGTGATTTCAACGCGGACGGCCGCCAGGACCTGGCCGTCGTGAGCCGGGAGGGCCGGGTAGTGGTCCTGCTGGGATCCGGGGACGGGCGATTCGTACGCGACCCACGGCCACGGGTCGGCAACGGGCCGGAAGCCGTGGTCTGGGCCGATTTCAACGGCGACGGCCTCCAGGACCTGGCGACCGCCAACGGGATATCCAACGATGTTTCGGTGCTGCTGGGGTCCGGAGGTGGTGCTTTTCATCCGGAAACGCGGCTGCCGGTCGGCGGAAGCACCCCCGGAGCACTTGCGGTGGATGACGTCAACGGCGACGGCCATCTCGATCTGTTGTCGGTAACCGAGGCTCGCACGACGTTTCGATCCTGCTGGGGTACGGCGACGGGGAGTTCCTGTCTTCACCCCAGATGCGGATCGCCGGCCGCCAGGATCCACCGCCTGAAATCACGCTGGCCGAACAGGTCGACTTCAACAACGACGGCTTCAGCGATCGAGTGCTCGTGGACAGAAACACCAGTGAGGTTGCAGTCGATCTCGTGCTGGCCGACGGCAGTCTCGTCGAGAGCGACCGGATTGCCGCCGACGTGGACGCGTCGCCCATCGTAGCGGATATCGACGGCGACGGGCACGCCGACCTGATCCAAGTCAGTCCGCTGGGAGAGATCCTGGTCCGATTGTCCAATCCCGCCGATGCGACCCGCTTCACTCTGTTGTCAGACGTCGGCGATGGTGATCCCGACGACCATCGTGCTCGCGACGTGGCCGTGATCGACACGGGAGATGGCAACCCGTTGCTTGCCGCAATCAGTCATGACGGAGCCTGGATCCGTCTCTACAGGTTTGACGCCTCCGGGGAAGTCAGCTTCCCACAAGTCGGCGAACTCAACAGCGGCAGCATGTACACAAGGATCGCTTCGGCAGATCTCGACCGGGACGGCCTCGGCGACCTGGTGGCGATCGACGAGGCCAAACGAAGCCTCAACGTGTACTGGCTCTTGGATCCCCAGAAGCCGGAGTTCTCCAAGTCGGGGCCGTTTTCCGTTGCCAGCAGTGTACCGGGAGAAATGGCGCTGGTTGATGTGGGGAGCACTGGCGGCGCACCGGACGGCCTGATCGACGTCGTCGTCGCCGGCGAGGGCTCGGGCGACGTTGCGGTTCTGATTCATGAAGAAGGCGGCCAGTTCACAACCGCAGGGCGGTTACGGGCGTCTGATGGGCTTTACGGTGTGGCCGGCGACACAACTGTGTATTCTCGCGCGCAGACCGCCGCAGTCGCCAGCGGGGATTTCAACTCCGACGGCAGGCAAGATCTGGTCATAGCGAACCGGGGTCTCAACACGGTCGCCATCCTGCTCGGCAAGCCATCCGGGGGCTTGGCAGACCCCAATTCAATGTTCACCGGCAGCGGCCCGGGTGAAATCGTCGTCGCGCAGCTAAGTGACGACAACGGCGACGGCCGGGTCGACAACAGCGACTGGCTGGATTTCGCCGTCCTCAACGAAGCGGAAGCCACGATCTCCGTGTTCCTCGGCGATGGGCACGGTGGCTTTCCCGAAGCGCCCTTACGCGTGGACGCCGGCCATGGACCCAACGGACTGGCCTCTCACAACCTCGATGGCGATCCGTTTCCCGACTTGGTAGTGGGCAGCCAACAAGGTGATGCGCTGTGGCTGTTTGGCACAGGTGACGGACACTTCGAACCACCTCCGTTCGTGCCCGAAGAAAACGTCGCCTTGGCCGTGGCGGATGTGGATGGGGACGGCCGCGACGACCTGGTCCTGGCCAGCGAGGCCGGGGATCGAGTCTGGGTACAGCAGGGCGACGGCAGCGATGGCTTCGATCGCCACAATTCCGAGGAACTCCTCGCTCCCGGTGCCGTGGAGGTTGCGGACCTTGACGGCGACGGGCACCAGGACATCCTGGTTGCCGACCGCGGCGGCAATAGCCTGCTGGTCTATCGGGGACTAGGAGGCGGCCGGTTCGCCGCCGCCGAGTCCTTCCCGGTCGGCACCAACCCGGTATCGCTGGCCGTGGGCCACGTCGACGGCGACGGACTGCTCGATATTGTGGTAGCCAACGAGGGCTCCAACGATGTGTCGATCCTGCTTGGCGATGAGGTGTCCACGTTGCGCACCGGTGTTCGCCTGGCCGTCGGACAAGGTCCGGTCTCCGTCGAAATCGGTGAGTTCACAGGGGACGGCACGACTGATCTGCTGGTAGCCAGTCGCGACGACAACCGCGTGCTTCTGCTGCCAGGACGAGGGCACGGGTTCTTTGACGACCAGCATCCCACCGTCTACGAGACGGGGGAGTCGCCCGTGGAACTGCTGGTCGGACAGTTCGATGCCAGCCCGGGCCTGGACCTGGTCACGCTCAACAGCGACAGCAACGACGTAACGCTCTACACCGGGTTTGGCGCCTATGCCAATGGTGCTGAGAGCTTCATCGGGCTGAGCTATGCTGAGAGAGTCTCTTTCGGAGGCCTTGGACCACGCCTTGGACCACGCGACGGCGTTCTCTACGACGTCAACTCCGACAATCTGGACGACCTGTTCATCGCCAACGGGAACGGCTCCATTTCACTGTTGCTGGGTGGACCGTCGGGGTTCACCCAAGCCACGCCGGTGGCCTATCTGTCGCTGACGATTTCGGCCATGGAGTTGATCCCGTCCGAGTCGAATTCCGGCGAGTTGCGATTCGCACTGACCGGCATCAGTGACGAAAACGTCTTCTACTGGACATATCGCAATCCGAGTGTTCTGCAGATCGATGGGAGTGCCGAGTCCTCCGTGGGGACGGACTGGGATGGAAACCCCCGAACGATAGGAGTGTTCGACGAGGACGGCGGGGAACTTGTTGGGGACAATCAAGCGTGGACCGAAGGCGACGCAGATTTGCTCGGCAGTGTCGACGGCACCGACGGTGTGGGACCTGACGGCGATCCGCCGCCACCACCTCCGCCACCAGAGAACCCGCTGGAGGCCCTGGGGAAGCTTATCGTGGACGCCGTCAATGGAGTCATCCAAACGGCCGAGGAAGGCGTCTACTGGTCCACGGAATACGTGATCGGCCTGCTCGAAATCCCGATCTCCCCGGAAGCCGTCCACGAGTTGCTGATCGCAGCGTGGATCGATTTGAAGGATCTGTGGGAAGCGGATACCGTGGAGTCGCTTGCTGAATTCGGCGAGGGGGCAGAGGGTAACGGCGACGAGGAACGCAGCCCGTCGGAACTGGCCGATTCGGCGCTGTCGTTGTGGTGGGCTGAGTACGGCAACATCGTCGAAAATTGGCGTTTCTCTCCCGACAACGCGATTGGGCCAGCCATTGAACTGATCGCGCGATTTTGGTCAAGCCCGCACTCCCCGGGAGACCCTCGCGACAATAATGAACTCAGGCCGCCGGTCCTTTCTGAGTACGAGCAGCCCCCGGTTCCCCCCAGGCCCGATGGCAACGGAAACACGCTAGTAGGCGAGCCTGAAGACGACCAATATGCGGCGATCTGGCCGACCTCGGCCGTAGCCACCGTGGCCTCATTGGCCAGCGGTGCCTACTGGTTCCGACGCTATCGTACGGCGAAAAGAAGCGGCAGTCAACCTCCCAAGAGAAAACGACGTTCGGTCAAACCGGCTACCGGCGAGCCCGGCTGGAGGCCGTGCCCAACAACCCCCTACACATCTGAACCCATCGGATTCCCGCGGATGACCAACGAAGGTGTGGAAATGAACAAGCCAGTTTTAGTGAAGGACCTCCTGCCCGATAGTTGGTGGGAGATTTCCCGCTGCGTCGATGCGTACGAGGCAGCTCTCGATGAAGGTTTTCCCGACCTGCGTGAACTGACCGTCTCCGTGTCAGCCGGTCATCGATCGGCGGCCTGCGCCGAATTGGCGGCGGTTGACATGGAACACCGCATCAAGGCCGGACAGACGGTCTCTGTCGAGCGATACCTGGACGAGTTCTCCGATATCGAGTTCGCTTCGGATTCGGTCGACGAACTGATTGCCGAGGAGTACCGCTTGCGACGCCGCAACGGCGAGGAGCCGTCGGTGGAGGAATTCCGCCGGCGTTTTCCAAATCGCGAGATTGACCGGATTCTCGATATCGATCCCAACTCGACGCGTGCCTTCGACTCGGGCACCGAGCGCGCTGGCAGACCCGGCGACGTTCCTATGCCGACCACGATTGGGCGTTACCAGGTTCGCGAAGAGATCGGATCGGGGACGTTCGGCCGAGTCTACCTGTGTTACGACGCCAAGCTGAAACGCGAGGTGGCAGTCAAGCTTCCCCACTGCGGCAAGACGCCGCCGCGGGAGCAGTTGCGGGCGTTTCTGCACGAGGCCCGCGGCGCTGCCCGGCTCCGCCACGCCGGCATCGTCTCCGTGCTGGACATGGGTGAGCTGGACGATGGACGCGGCTTCGTCGTATACGAATACGTTTTGGGGCGGACGTTAAAGCAACGCATCAAAGAGGGCGACTACTCGCGCGACGAAGCGGTGAACTGGTGTATCGAGATCGCCGAAGCCCTCCGCCACGCCCACACTCATGACGTGATCCACCGCGACGTAACCCCGGCCAACGTTCTGCTGGATCCGCAGGGGCACGTTCGGCTGACCGATTTCGGGTTGGCCAAGGTGGACGAACAGTTCTTCCGCGACGACGCCGGAAGGGTGCTCGGGACCATCGCGTACATCGGCCCCGAGCAGGCTCGAGGTGACTCGCACTGGGCCAATCCTCAGGCAGACATCTACTCATTGGGAGTAATCCTCTACGAGTTGCTCACCAAGCGGCAGCCGTTTACGACGGGCTCCGCCAGCATGCGCGAGATGCTGGATCAGATCGAACGGCGAATCCCCAAACCACCGCGCACGATCGACGAGACCATTCCCAAGGCACTAGAAGACATCTGTCTCAGAGCCATGGCCAAGAACCCCGCCAATCGCTACACCACTGCGGCCGACATGGCCGAAGCGATCCGTGCTGCAACCGCCCCCGAAAAGGCGCCGAAGACTCGGCGACCGGTGATCGTTGGCCTGCTGGTTGCCGCCGCACTACTTGTGATCGTGCCGTTGGGTTCATCGATGATCCCGTGGTCCAGGCCAGGTCGAGTGCCATCTCCCTCCCCGGAGCTGCAACGGTTCCGTGTTGACGCACCTGACGTCAGCATGCTGCTATTGCGCGCCGGAAGTTCTTTCTATGCGACGGACCCTGAAAGTGCCCTCGACTTGCCCGTCCGTGACGGTGACGGCATCCGTTTGAAGGCAAGACTGAATGAAGAGGGGTATGTTTACGTGCTCGCCTTCTACGAACGTCACCCGCCAGACCCAATCTGCCCCGGGCCGGATGATCCCAACACCGTGCCGAAGAAGGTCAAAGAGTATGTCTATCCCGAGCCAAATCCTACCCGGGACATTCTCGTGGTCGGAGGGAAGCAAGGGTACGGCGTGGAAATGTTTCTGTTCGCAGTTGCCGATGAGCCTCTGTCTCCTGAAGACATGGCGAAACTCAAGAGCCTTCCCTTCAAACCCTCCCTCCAAATACGCCGAAGCGTACTTGGCCGTGAGGATGTTCTGAGGATTCCCGTCCCGCAGGAAGATATCAAGCGCAATTTCGTGCTGCTTCCCGAAGCAAGGGTGGCGTTTGGGGAAGAGTTCTTCGATACGATGCAGGAGATGCTGGAAAGCTCGAAACTCCGGTCGTGGCGGACCATCGTGTTTCCACACAAGCAGCGCTGATCGTAGATCAAGGAGTGTCGACATGACAATCACGGGTCGGCTCGGTGTAACGGCTGCCATGGCGTTTGTGGTTGGCAATGCGTTTGCCGGAGACGCCGGCGATCGGCTTTCCGTCGCCCAGCGGAGTCTCGAGAAGGGCCGCTACTTCATCGAGATTTGCGACTACCACCAGGCAGAGGATTGCCTCCGCAGCGCGCTGCACGTCGCAGACACGTCCGGCGACCAGGAAGTCTCGCCGGGTCTGCACGCCGTACGAATGCAGAGCCTCCGGATGTTGACGCGCATGTACTATCCCCACATGAGGAACGAGCGCTGGCGGGACGCCCTGCGAACGGGTTTGCGCTATCAGTATCTGCTGCGCGAGTCCGAGGCGATTCAGTCCGAAGCGGGAGCTTGTTGTCTCTGCGAGAACGCGTTGCATCTGGCCAAGGCCTACATGTTCCGGGGCATGGACGCTAAGGCCGAGGTCCTGTTGCAGGGCGTCCGACTGTCGGAAACCGTAAGCAAACGTCGTCCGGACCTGGCGCTCGACGTCTGGCTTCACCGTGCCGACCTGGCCCGGCGCTTGGCCAGGTCGCAACAGCAGGCTGAACGCCGGGAGCAATGGACCCAAACCTCTCGGGAGCGATGGCTCCAGGTGGAGCACTACGCCCGTGGCGCCCTGAGCCGGATGGCAACGGACGAGCCATCGCATCTGCGGACACTTGCAAGGCGCTACCGGCCCGTCCTGACGGCAGGCGAGCTTCCACGTGACGCGGCCGTCGCTGAGCTGCGAGAGTTGCTGCAGCGCAGCGAGACCTTGGAAGGGCCGGAAGCCGTGCTGCGACTGATCAGGCTGTACGCCCGCACCGACCGCTTGCAGCAAGCAGATATGCTGGCTCGGGGACTTCTGGAGCATTGCCAAGAGACTCCACCCAAGAACCCGATCCTCCTGCCCAAGTTACGAAACCAGCTTGGAGCCATCGAAGGTACGCGCGGAAAGTTTGTCGACGCGGCTGCTCAATACCAACAAGCCATCCATGCCTGCCAACGCCTGTGCTCGGAAGCAGCGGCGACTCTGACACCGCAGATTCTAGAGTTGCTCGCCGTTGCCCACGATGAGTTGGGATGTCTGGCGGCGGCCCAAGGCGATTACCGCGCCGCAATCGACAAAAGCAAATTGGCCATGGAACACTGGGGCCAGCTTGCGCTGCACGATGCCTATCACACTCGGGCCGCACGCGGACGTGTCCGCACGCGTTTCCATCGGGCATCGATCGCCAAGGCACAGGGAAGACACCCTGATGCCATTCGAGAGTACAAGGCGGTGACGGCCCTGATCGTGGAGGTTTGCGGCCCGGACTGCCCCGACCTGATCGAGCCGAAAATCGCCCTGGCCGAAGCTCACTTGGCCGGCCGTCGCCTCGATGAGACACATCTGGAGAAGGCCGAAGAGCATGCCCGCCAGGCGGCTCGTATCGCCAAGATATGCGGCGATCATCTTGGGGGGCGCATGGCCAGACACGTCCTGGCCCAGGTCGACTTCCGGCGAGGCCAAGTTGACACGTCCACGGTCGAGTTGGACAAGGCGCAGGCAACGTGGATCGAACTCTTGAGGGAGCATCGCAATACGGGGAATCGCCTCTGGGAAGGTCGCATCCTTCGACGATTGGGAGACATACAGCGTGCCAAGGACAATCCTAAACAGGCGAAGAAGCTCTATGTCGAATCCATTGCCTGCCTTGACCGGTTCGCCGCACCGCCGATCACCCGTTTCAATCCGCGGATGATGCTCGCCCAGGTCTTGGCGGCGGAGGACCGCTTTCCGGAGGCAACCACCTTCTTGAAGCAAGCGATTCGCATCGTCGAGGTTGCCGGCGCCTCGTGCAACGGCACCGAGAACCAGCAGGTGCAGTTCTATGAACAGTTCAACGAGGCCTATGACCTGCTGGTCAAGTGCCTGCTTGAAGATGAACGCAGCGACGTCGAATCGGCTTTGTTCTACGCCGACAAGTTTCGCAATCACATCCTGTGGGACGAACTCCAACGCTCAAACTCAGGCATCCATCCGGTCAAGTCTCTGCCGAGTTCCGTGAGACGCCGCTTCGACGCGGATTTCGCGGTCTTGCAGAGGAAACTCAATGCACTCCACCGAAGACAGCGACAGCGTGTGATGACAGTCGAGGAGGTGGAGCAACTCGAGTCGCACGAGGGCGAACTGTTGAGACTTTGGAGCGATGCCCGTGACGCCAATCCGTACTATCGCAAGCTCTTGCCGCCAAGGTCGACCCGAGAGCACTTTCACCAGCAAGTCTCCCGGCTCGTGCAACAGGGAGACGTCATTCTGTACTATTACGTCGGCGACACGGAAAGCTACCTGTGCGTGATCACCGACGAGAAAGAAAGGTACTTTCGACTCGCAATCTCTCTGCAATTGGCGAACGTACTCTTTGACAACCCACCGGACGAGCCGATTCCGCTGACGTGCCCGTTGGCCGTACAGTTGGTTGACCGATACGTCAATGTCCTCCAGAACAAAAGACGATCATGGCAGCTTGACCGGGGATCAGGTGGTTCCAGCGACGAGACAAACGCTCTCGCAGAAGCAGACGATGGCCCCGTTCGAGGATTCACACGGGTTCCCGTGGATCAATTGCCTAATTACAGGAGATGCCATATTGCCGCTCCGTCAGGATTGAGGATGAAGCGATTTGGCTACGATCAGGCCGTGGCGCTCAGCGAGGTACTGCTCCCGGCCAGTGTTCTCCAAGAGATCGGGGAGATCCACCCGCCACACGTGATCATCGTGGCGGATCCCGCCCTGAGCCGATTGCCCTTCCAGGCTTTGCCCGTCAAGAACAAGGACGGCGCCGCCGAGACGGCGTACGTCATCGACCGCTTCCCGGCGACGTACTACGCTCCCTCCATTGGAGTGTTGAGCCTCCTGCGATCGCGTAGCGACAATCAGCGCTCCAGCCGTGTCGTGTTGTCCGCGGGCGGGGCAACGTTGGAGAAGGCGTATGATGAGTGCTGCATGTTTGCCGACCTGTTCGGAGATGGCGTTGTCCGCCCACAGTTGATTGGCCTTCGGGCAACCGAACCCCTGTTGCGCGGGTACTTGCCGCGGTGCGGTCTGTTCCATTTCGCAGGCCACGCGTTCCATAACGAACGAACCGACAATCTCACCGGCGGTCTGGCTTTGCACCAAAGCCAGTTACTTCAGAAGCTGGGTCGAGAACTTCCTCCCGACAATGACGGTCAACTTAGCCTTATGGAGATCCATGACTTGGACCTCCGGGGCTTGGAATTGGTGATCCTCTGCGCTTGCAGGTCAGGGTCAGGTGTGGCAAGCGAGCGAACGAGACTCGACAACGGCAGGTCGCTGGCCAGGGCGTTTCTCGTCGCCGGATCGCCACGGGTCATCGGCACCTTCTGGGACGTTGCCGACGGCGTTCCACTTCCTGTCATGAGGGAGGTGGCCGCGCAGATCGCCGAACGATTTGCCAACCACCAGACGATCGACTATGCTGCTGCCTTGCACGAGGCTATGAAGAAAACGCGAGAAGACAGGCGAGGAGGCACAACGGCACCCTACCATTGGGCATTCATGGGGCTGGTCGGCGCACCGGTTGCCGATCACGGCCGGGAATCACCGCATCAGACCGCCCGCCGGTAACGGTCAGCGGCCCTGTGTTCATGGCCACTTCATTCCCCGCACAGCAAAACACGAGGATGTCCAGGAGTCCAAGATGAACCCGGACACACAGGAACCGGATACTGCACCGCTGACCGACGAGCGACTCCTCGATGCATACCGTCGAGGGAGCGAAGCGGCTGCCGAAGCGCTTTTTCAGCGTTACTACGCGCGTCTGGTAAGTCTAGCGAGAAAGCAGATGGGGGGAATGCTATGCCAAGTGGAGGACTCTGCCGACGTGGCGCTATCGGTGTTTCGGAGTGTTTTCATCCGAGGCCGCGGTCAGCAGATCGAACTCAGCCTTGAGGACAGCCTTTGGCCGTTGATGGTGACCATCACGGTCAACAAGATCCGTAACCGCGTCAAGTACTGGACGCGCCAACGACGGGACCGCCGCCAGCAGGTCTCGCTTCAGGATCGCGATCCTTTGGAAACCGGGCCGACGCCCGAGGATGCCATGCGGTTGCAGGACTTGATCGAGCAACTCTGCGAGCCGTTTGGCGGTCGCCGACGGACTATCATCGACTATTTGCTGCAAGGTCTTTCCGTTGCAGAGGTCGCTCGCCAAACCGGCGTGGCTGAACGCACCGTCTACAAGACCCGCTCTGCGGCCAGGGAAATCTTAGAACAAATGCTGGCCAGGTCATAGCTCTGCTCGCACGTGGGCACGATGGTGCGGGCAAGGCCGGGTCTGCTCACTCCTCCACGACTAGCGAGAACTTCACCGGCATGTTGTAATTCCCGGTCAGCACAGTACCTTCCGGACTGGTTTGCCTCAAGGCGGCTCCGACTCCGTCTTCGACAAAAGTTTCGAACACCCACTCGATCTCACTCACGCGCGTAACTCGCACCGGATCACAGGCGTCGCCCGCACCGAGATTGGGACCGAACCTCACGGTGGAGACCTCTTTCTGGTTGGTGGTCGGCAAGCGTCGCGACAAGCGAAGGCACAACATCATTCGATGGTTAAGGGCGACGTCGCCCGACCTCGGGCGAAAAGCTCCCCCCGAGCCGGGTAAAGTCCCTGAGCGTGTACCGCTGTCGGCCGGTCGCCGCCGGGTCCCACAACTTGACGGTGCCGTCGCGGCTGGCCCCGGTTGTTCAGCGACCGGTGCCAGTTCAACCGCCGCCACGACGCCCGTGCCGTCGAGCATCTGGTTGGGCTCACCGTGAGCCTTCAGCAGGGCTTCCACGTGGTCGCGCAGCGCAGAATCACTCTGGCAGGCCTGGTCGAGAAACCCGGGCCATTGGTCGGGTTTGTACTGCTCGACGGCTTCCAGGAAGATTCTCTTGGCGTCTGATTCTTGTGTCGTCATGACCTTGATCTCTGCACTAAGTGGCTCCATAAAGCAATGCGAAAACTGGGTGATTCCAGTCCCAAGAATCCGAAAGAATTTCTACTGCTGCGGCCGCTGGACGTCGGTCCCTGCTTGAAGCTGCAGGAACGCACGTGCGTAAGTCCAATGGCGGAAACCAGTTGTGCGCGACATGCCGAGGCTCTGGGCAGCTTCGTCAACGGTCAACCCGGCAAACAATCGCAGCTTGGCCAGTTCGGCTGCCAGCGGGTCGTCGGCGGAAAGTTTTGTCAGCGCATCGTCCAGGGCCAAGAGATCGTCGCCGCGGTGATCCAGGGCCACGTCGGCATCATCGAGGTCGACCCGTTTCATGGCTCCCCCAGCCTTGAGCGACCTCTTGTGACGAGCGTTCTCAATGAGAATTCGCCGCATCGCCTCTGCCGCAGCGGCAAAGAAGTGCCCTCGGCTGTCCCATTGTTGGGCTTCTTCCGTATCGACGAGCCGGACGTACGCCTCGTACACCTCGGCGACCAAGCGCGGTGCCTCACCCACGTCGGCGGCGTGAATGCGAATCGTTCGTTCCAAAGTCAAAACCCCAAGTGGGAAGTGCGTCGGCGGGTTCAGCGAGAATGTCGTTGTGCTTCTTCAGGAAAGCCTTCTGAGCCGCCATCGATCGCGAAGAGCCTCGTCCCAGGTTCGGGGCGATGACCAATTCGTGCTCGACGCCCAGTTGCTTGAGTTTCTCGGCCAGGGTCAGCCCGGAGATCGGTGTGTGGACCTCCCACTTCAAGCGTGGATCGTCGACCGAGGCCACGCCCTCGGGCCCCGTGTAGAGCATGAGCACGGGCACCGTGTCCTTGTCGACCAGCGTGATCGGGGAGATTCGGTACAGCCGCCGGTAAAACCCCTCTGTGCCCACTTGATCCGGCTCGATTCCCAGCAGGGCTTGCAGCCGGCCTCTCAAGTAGTCACCGCGTCGCGCGGCGGCTTGCGCGCCGTCCAACAGTGCGCGCATCTGAACGGCCAGGTCGGTAGGTCCCCCCTGTTCGATCACGCAGCGCACCGCCGACGACTGCCGGCAGACGCGATCTTCGCTTTCCCGGTTGGCTCGATCCTTTCCGAAACCGACCATCATGGCGATGTGCCCTCCCGAAGAACGTCCCGTGACCGAGATCCGCTCGGGATCGTTGTTCCTTGCCGTTAACGCATGCCGGACGCGAGCCACGGTCCGTCCGCAACTACTCACCCAGGCCCATCGAAGATGGTATCCTCGGCTACCGTGCACGTCTGGTCGACCTGATCGGCGACAACACGCCGGACATTGCCTTGATGAGCTTGCCGGTGGGCACGTACGTTTGGGACGGGGCCCAGAGCGATGGTACCCCGGTTTTCTTTCCACGACCGCCGGGCGCAGCCAGTCACTGGTGTACCGGAGCCGTCGCCGCACAGATCTACACCGGCGGAAAAGAAGAACTCGTCCTCGGCGGCCCGCGCTGGAGTCCCCCGGGCAAACCCAAATCGCGGCAATCGGGAAGGTTGTTGATTATGCGGATGAGCAAAGACTTGCCGGGCAATCTCCAGGGCAACGACTTGGATCGATACGGTGGTTTGCTGGCCGTGAAGTCCAAAGCAACTGGTTTCTTCCGCGTCGAGAAGATTGCCGGCCGCTGGTGGTTCGTCACACCGGAGGGAAACGGGTTCCTCTCGGCCGGAATCAATCACGTCGACTATCGTGAAGATTATTCGGACGCATTCGTCGACTTCGTCACACGGCACTTGCGCGATTGGGGATTCAACACGATTGGTTGGTCGCAGGAGGTGACCGGCCGTGATCCGAAAACCGGCGTGATGATTCATTCGCGCGGTTGGGGGCCGGATCAGTACGCGCGCGCCAAGATGCCGTACGCTCACCTGATTCGTTTTACGGACATGCAGTGGTACGTCGAGGAAGAGTTCTCAGACGTTTTCAGCGATGCCTTTGCCGAGAAATGCGATCGGTTAGCCAAGGACGTCTGCACGAAGCTCCGCGACGATCCCTATCTGATCGGCTTTTTCTATGCCGACACGCCCAACTGGCCCCTCTGGGAGGAAAGGGTCGGCAGAGAGAAGCTGCCCGACGTCGCACGGCGATACTACCGGGTGATCCACGATGCGATTCGGCGCTACGACAAGAATCACCTGCTGCTGGGTGATCGCTACCAGGGCGACCGGGTGGTTTCCATTGATTCAGCGAAGGTCAACGGCCTTCCCGATGCGGTTTTGGAGGCGATGAAATCCACGGTCGACGTTCTCTCGGTCGAGTATTATCGGCCCCTTGCGCGGATTGAAGAGGACCTGGCAGCGTGGCATGCCGTGACGGGCAAAGCGGTCCTAATGGCTGATTCGGCCTTCCTGGCTCCAACGGATGCTTTGGAGATGTCGCCGGGCGGCCCTTGTTACGTTCCCGATCAGGCCGCTCGCGGCGAAGCCTATCAGCAGCATGCCCGCCGGCTCTATGCCAATCCGCTTGTCATCGGCTGGCACTGGTGTGCCTTTGGAAGAAGCGTCGATTAGATCTGAGTCGGCCACCTGGCCATTCGGCGTGATCTCTGCACCGTTCGAGACGCGGTGCGTACGGATTGCACGAATAGCGGCACCTAGCGGACCATGCTCTATTCGTCTTCCGCGTTCTCGATTTCCTGGATCGCTGCTTCCGCGAACGCCTGAAGGTTACATTTCCCGACGTTCTCGCTCCCTTGAGGTGCGGCCCAAGATTCAAACCGTTCCGTGGCGGCGATGCGGCGAGTCCACGATCAATGCCTTGCCACACATCCCTGCAAGCACATGCAGCGCCTACAACAAGTTCATCGCGAGCACTTCGTCTGCCGCCGCCTCGGCCGGCTGGTCCCTTTTTGAGGGCCGTTTCTGCGTGCTCATCTGATCGAACTCGTACAGCCAGTCCAGCTTGCTCGATGACGCTGCCGGGCGTTCCGGCTCCCGTTCGACGGCCCGTCTGAAGACCGCGTCTTGCGCAGCCCGGCGCGGCCCTGCTGACGCCTGCTCCCCGACCGCCTCGCCGCCCGGAATCGTGACCAGTCTCAGAGCGTTGAGGAAATGCGTCTGGTTGTTCCGGGCGATAAGCATGTCGGTGGCGTCCACCCGGGCGTCGCGGTTGAAGTCGAAGGGGAAATCGATGGAGGCCGGGTAAAGAAAGTTCCGCTGGTTGTCCCTCGCCCCGAGCATGTCGATGGCGTTGACCTTGGCGTCGGCCGTCGAGTTGTCCGACTCGCCGATGGCGTTGCCGAAGTAGAACACGTCGGGTACGACCAGCCCGGTGTTGGCGGTAACCGACATCGTGACCTCGAGCCACTGTTTCTGGATGAGGTTGTCGTCCCAGGTGAGCGACACGCGATCGGAGCCGCCGACGCCTTGGCCGGGCCGTACGGTGATGTCGGACGGGGCCGCCGCGGTGGCCCAACCGGCCGGAGCGTTGTTGTTGCCCACGCGGAACTGGAAGTCGTCGACGCCGAGGGCACTCCCGTCAAACATGCCCTTGACGTCGATCATCACGCCGTTGATGCCGCGGCTGTAGCTGGTGTAGTTGGCAAAAGAGGCGGTCTCGCCCGGCAGCAGCGCCTCTTTGTCCGGGGCGATGGCCTGGTCGTCCGCGGTGTTGGGCAGCGGATCATTCCCGTCAAAGGCGGAGTGGTTGTATAAAACGTAGCGGCCGACGACCACCGCCGGCAGGTGCGGCATCGTGCCGGGGGTCGGCGGCAGCGCGTCCCAACTCAGATGCGTATTACCCCAGGCGTCGACCGCCAGTCGGTGCAGCGAATCGCCGCCGCCGTCGGCCGACAGCGGCCAGGGAGCCCCGTCGTCGTACCTGACTTCGTCTTCCAGCAGGCGGGGGACGAACTGCGGTTCGTCCGGCGGCGATTCGCCCGGACGCTGCAATTGGACGTTCTCTCCGCCGTTGTTCAATCGGCCGGAGTACCCTCCCACGATCTGCACCGACTGGTCGATTCCGTAGGCCGCGCGAAAGGCCGTCAATTTGCCGCCGTCACTTACGTCAAACGAGACGACCACCAAAGCCGAGAAGGCAGCCAGCCATGTGCCGGCCGGAAAATCGAAGTCGATCCCCTTATCCAGTCGCCAATCGTTCAGATCCAGCTCGGCCGACGTGGGGTTGTAGATCTCGATGAACTCCAGATCGTTGGCCCGCTGGAAATCGCCCGGATTGTAATGAATCTCGCTGATCAGAACCGGTCCCACGCGCGGGCCGCTGTTGGCGCCCTGCTGAGGGTCCAGCGTGGGACGGAGCATCGGATACAGCTTACCCTCGCCGTTGGGCCAGCGACCGAACGATTCCCCGTTGCGTGCCGCCGGGAACTCTACGCGATCGACAAACCGAGTAAGCTTTCCGGAAGCGTCCGCCGCCAATAGCCACACGTCGTCGCCGTGGTTGCCGTCCAAGGCGAAATCACTGGGCTGTGGTTCGGCCGGTGGGGGCTCGGCTGGCGTCGGATTGAAGTCGGACTCGTCGAAGACCAGGTATCCCAAGGCGGGGATACTAGTGCCGTCGGGAACGCGGAATTTGCGGTAATTGGCGCTCGAATCGCTCAGATACCAGCCGCCCACGTCGACCGGATCGCCCGTCGTGTTGTACAGTTCGATCGAATCGACGGCCGGCGGATCGGTATGCGAGAGGACTTCATTGACGACGACGTCACCAATCGGCCCCGTGCCCGACGCACCCGGCGAGCCTCCATATTCGCTGCTGGATCGCCAGTTGTCGCCG
>SDBV01005379.1_pt1 | contig 18112 bp, 23 predicted proteins | sample 2277081 | NCBI WGS metagenome assembly SDBV01 (sample SAMN10402039, study PRJNA504765) | marine sediment metagenome | isolation source: marine sediment core GS10_PC15, 223 cmbsf | place: Arctic Ocean: Southern Knipovich Ridge | collected 2010 | reverse complement strand
CTGATAATACTGATAATACTGATAATACAGATAATACAGATTGTACCATTATACCACCATCTGGTATAAGTACCGATCCAGGAGCTAATGATGATCCTATTGGTCTAATTACTAGACCAATTATTAGACCAGTTAGACCAGTGAACTCCCAGAGTACTGATGTGGAGGTGGATAATGAATAACCCCACAGAACGTTCATCTTTGTGCCCTGCCTCCTGCTTAGCTAACTTACTTAGCCAACCCCCTAGCTTGCCGTACGTTAACCCGTACGCTTGCCCTGTCAATCCCTTGAAGAACCTACACCCTGCTGCCTCTCTGCCTCACCTACACCCTACTCTTTACCCCATTCACTATGCTGAACATATTTACCAGACTGAACAACCTGATGAACAACAGACTGAACAACAGACTGAACAACCTGATGAACATTCCGATGATTCAGGGCTGGGCTATATGGGTGCAGCCATGGATATCGATAGGACCATAAACAACCCCATAAAGCAACCACTCTCACCTAATGGCCTGTGTGATCCCTCATACTCCAATACCCGGGACATCATTGCAGATACAGAATACCTACCCACTAACTCCCTAACATCATTAACGAAAACTCCCTCTGGTGATCGACGGGGGGGCACCGGGCAAGCCGAGGTTGTATACTGTATATCTTTAAACCTGAGGGCGCTTATCCAGAAATTTTTATTTTTTATTTCAAACCAGAAGGCACTTATGAAGGCGCTTATAAAGGCGCTTATCCAGAAATTTTTATTTTTTATTTTGGGCGGCCCAAAGTGAAGACCTTACTTAATATATTAAAATTTTCGGGGATCGTTCTTTTAGCATTCCATATGGGCGGGATTTCTTACTTCATGTTTCTTACTTCATTTTTCTTACCTCATTTTAAAATTTTGGGGGCAAATATGGCCAATAATCTAGGATTATTTGGGTACTTCCAATTATATTTTGGTCCCCATTCATTTTTACTTTATTATTAATTTTGAAATTTTGAAATTTTTTGGGGCTTACTCATAATGTAAACTCATCCAAAATAGGTCCTTTTATACAAACCCCCAAGATTTTTTATGTGAATTAATACTAACTAAGTTATACAGGCCATTTTAACAAGTTGGGTTAAGTTTCGCAAACATAACATGCTGGAACATTGTTCCTTTTGCCTACCACATGTCGTATGCGACATAACGCCCCAGAGGACCCCCTAAGCTAAATTGGTTAATTGAGTTAAATTGGGGAGTACGCTGAGTTAAAATATACTAAACTGAGTTGTCGATAGTGGAGTAAACTTGGAACAATTGATAATAACTTATAACTAACGTATATCCCAATTATGGACCTACGTACCCCTACTTACATCAACTTTTACAATCATACGCGGTTGTGCGCATGCCCGCCAGCCCGTCAAATATAGTCAGCCTACATAGGTTCTTTATATAAGGGGTGTCGTACTTTGGGCGATTTTTTCAAGTTATATCGATCCTAAATTAACCCAATTCGTTATTTTAGGTTAACTATCGCCAAATTCGAAAAAAAGCCTGTACCCATCTGTTTGTAAGTAGTTGATATTTGGGGAAAGTGAAATTTTTAAACCATAATTCAGAGTCGTTTGAAATAAACCAGGCCCGGAGGGGGACCGAAAGTAGCGCGAAGCGCGGATGCTCGGGAGCCCGGTAATGCTCAAGTCCAATAAATAAAATAGAAATAGGAGAGAAGCCAAATGAGAAACAAAAAAGGAGCCAAATGAAAACTATTAAAATAGGAGCCCACAATGTAACCCTAAAATTACCATATAGTTTCCCAAAACAAGATGCTATAGCAATGGTGGATCTTGACAAAAAGGTAATAGTGATGGAAGGTGGATACCCTGTAGCAGTCACTCTGTCCTCTCTTCTTCATGAGATTTTACATATGATCGATTACCAAGGAGCTTTGGGATTATGGGGAAGAGACGTAGATGAAGCGGGAACAGAGGAAAAGATAGATGCTTTGGCTGAAGCTCTCACTCAGGTTCTAATCGACAATAAGATGATAAACCCTAACTTCATGGCCATGCTCAAAAGGGAATCGGCCAAAAAATCAAAGTAACCCCCCACTCGTTACTCGTTACTAATTACCAATTACCAATTACTAACTACTAAGGAGGAAAGCATGAGAGAAGACCCAGAAATAACACCAGAAATAACACCAGAAATAACACCAGAGGCCCTGAGTGCAGATAGTGCGGCCGTTATGACTTACTACCCAGTCACTGGCCGAAAACGATTGACAATATTCAATGGTAGTGGTAATTTATCCTTTTGGGATGCTGAAGTGGATAACTTACGAGGATTCCTAAACGTAATGAAAGAAATGGAGGAGGAAGACTAAAATGAAAGGCAAGATCTACAAGAATTACCCGGAAGCGGTGTCTATTCACGGCGGTGATGCCACTTGCCCAATGTGTGGTGTCCCTACAGGCAGCTTCCTCCCCTACACCTGGCATGATGCCGAAGGGTCCAAATACGCTTTCTTTTGTGGCAACCACTCGATTGATGATCTTAGGCTAATAGATTATGAAACCATGCTGAAGACGGAGGAGAATAAATGCCCTTAATTGCTACAGATTACTGGATGCCCCAGGAAGGCCCACAAGTTGAGGCCTACACCTGTCCCGCAGACGAAATTTTTTTCGGCGGAAATAAGGGCGGCGGGAAAGCACAGTCATATCAAGCACTTACGTTAACTCCTTTTGGGTTTAAGCAATTTGGAGATCTTAAAATTGAATCTCAAATATGCAATCCTGCAGGGGGAGTCGCAAATGTAATAGCCATTTTCGAACAGGGCATTAAAAAGCTCTATAGATTTACCTTTGATGATGGTGCCTCTACTTTATCCACTTTAGAGCATTTATGGTTATATAGGCTCACTGGGAATACTTCCAAAGTACGTCGATATCTGCATGATAATTCACCTTGTAATTGGCGAATAGCAACTACCGAAATGCTTTTACGCGGTATGGATCGAGGTAAGCGCATTAGAATGCCTCTTACAGCTCCTGTGACCTTCACAGTGGCCCGAAGACGCAAAATGGGTATTGATCCCTATGTTTTGGGCTTACTGCTCGGTGATGGGAGTATAAGTGGGTCGAGAATTTCTTATTCAACTGGAGATTCAGAATTGATATACCCAATACTGTCTGCTGGTTTCAATTTACAGACTTCTAAATCTGATGATGTTTTTACTTTTGGGTTGCCGAGGGATACAGACCTATACCAAAAAATTGTCAAATCGAAACTTTATGGTAAATATTCATTTGATAAATACATTCCGGATGAATATAAAATGGGTTCTATTGATACCCGTTGGAAAATTCTGCAGGGCCTCTGTGATACGGACGGCCATGCAGATAAACGTGGACATATTCAATTTGTATTAGTAAGTCAGCAGCTTGCAAAGGACGTTCAGTTTATAGTTAGGAGTTTAGGTGGTAAAGCGACTATGACTGATAAAATTGGGTCATATAAGGATAAATTTGGTAAAAAGCATGAATGTAGAGTTGCTTATATGTTGTATATTCAAATGATTGATAAATCTAAATGCTTTCAATTAGAACGAAAAAAGAAAAGATGTGAAAATAAGGAATGGAATGGCGGTATCGGGGAATTAACTCGAAAATTAATTAAGGTAGAGGAGGCTGGAAAGGGTAATACACGATGTATAAAAGTGGATCATCCAAATGGCCTCTACCTTGCCGATGATTTTATAGTCACTCATAATTCGGATTGTGTTATTGGTAGACAAATAAAAGGTGCTATTACGCATGGTTACAAATGGTCTGGTTTTATCTGCCGACGTAAATACAAAGATCTTAAGGAAATGCGGAAACGTTTTGATGAGCTTATTCGGGTATATAACTTACCGGCAGAAAGAGTGGGTGGAGAAACTCAAATTAATTATATTCGTTTCAAAAATGGTGCAACGATTATTCTGGCCGCCATTTCATTTTTAGACATGGTTAACGATTGGTGGGGCAATTCATTCTGTGTGGAAAAGGGCACACTTATAAGAATGGCTTCAGGCAAGACTTTAAGTATTGAAGACATCCGGGTAGGTGATGAAGTCCAAACCCTAGAGGGTCCTAAGAAGGTCCTCCGCTGTATGCCTCCTAAACTTTCCCCCTGTGTAAGTGCCACAACTTCTTCTGGGACTCAGGTGCATCCGACGAATCACCCCATTTTAACAGTTTACGGGTGGCAGTCTTACGCATCAATTCTGGAAAATGATTCCATAGATATTGAATTGATACACCGAGGATCTTTGCAGCCTCCTGACGTGTGTGTCCTTGCAGTACTTTATAAGCCTTCTCAGGAGTTACTTCCCTATTCTGGGTGGAAATCCATTTTATCTTATGTATCTTGCAAATTCTCCAAATTGAACTTGCTGAAACTATTCCCTTTAAATCAGTTACAGAAATGGATGGCTCGGAAGCAACTGTGCGTAAAAGTTCAACAAGTTCAACGTCATGCCTCCTTGCGGAGTCCTGCTGATGGTATTTCATATGGGCAGCATGGTTTGGGAATGATAAAAGATTTTTTATATCATTGTTTTTCCTATCTCTATCAAGATGGTGAACAACCTCTTTTGGAGACAAATACCTCCCAATCCTCTGCTCTACTACCAGTCGATGCTGGAGCACCATACCGGAAGAATTACAATTTGGGTGTTCGGAATGGAATTCCAGAAGATAGCCCTTATGATGAACACTATCAGCATGCTCTGGGTGGTCCACTCGTTCGGCCATATTCACACCCTTATACTGGGGAATTGCGAGACGCGACTGTGGATACTGAGATTTCTTCATGTGTTTTCTCCTATATTGGGATGCGTACAGTATACGATCTTACTATAGAGGATGTCAACCATTATGTTTCATGGAACGGAATAATTAATGTGAATACTGAGATTGCTATAGATGAGGGTCCCACATTTCCTTTTATTAGTCCGATGATAGACAAGCTCAAGGGATCCCTCCGTTCTGCTCACGGTATCCCATGCCAGATGTTTATCACAGGCAACCCAGGAGGTCCAGGATCTGCTCAAATCAAGATGATGTTTATACCTCCAGAGATGGGTGGTGACTGCCCTTCTCCTGAGGGGGTCCCCTATTCGGTTGAGACAAAGGCCGAAGATGGTTCTACCAGTACAATTTCCAGGGTTTTTATAAAGTCTGAACTTAAAAATAATATTTATTTATATGGCACAGATGGTAAGAAATCTGCGTATGCCAACCGTTTACTCACCATCCAAAACAAAGAACTTAGAGCTGCCTGGATTGAGGGCCGCTGGGATACTTTCATTGGTCAAGCATTTGATTTCTCAGATAAAAATATCATTGAACCTATCTGGCCAATCCCTGAGTATGCACCCCTATTCATGACCTTTGACTACGGATTCGGCGCCCCTTTCTCAGTTCAATGGTGGTGGGTTGATGGTGATAACCGTTTATACCTATTCTCGGAGCTCTACGGCTGTCAAAAGGGCATGCCTAATGTCGGAGTCCGGAAAACGGATCAAGACATCGCCTTAGCCATCCTGGAGCACGAGGAGAAGCTTGGCATCCTGGGCCGGTCAATTAAACGTATAGGAGGTAGTGACTGCTTTCGGAAGAAGCCGGATTACAAAGGTGGTGGCCAAGGGTCTGCAACTTCGGATGCTTTTAGGGCTTTTATGAATAATCCCTCTGCTGTAGAACGTTGGGGCAAGGGTACTTCTTTAAAAATGGCTCCTGGTGATGATCGCCGAGAAACCAAAATTCGCCAATTCCGTAATCGGTTGGCTTTACCAGCAGCCGGGGAGCTCCCGATGCTCGTAGTCTATGACACATGTAAAAATTTTATTCGAATAATACCAACTCTTTGTACTGATGAAGTAGCTGGGGAGGATCTTGAGGATGGGCAAGAAGACCATGTTTATGATTCCGCAGCCCTAGTGGCCCAGCATATGCCCATAGGAGTCACCGATGAGGAAATATCAGTCATGTTGCAAGAGACCGCTAGAACTGAGAAGCTAAAGGGACTCGATAATGTTTCCAGAGCCGCTACTGAGGACTATCAGATGACCTTAGACCATATTTTGGCTGAGCAAGAAGCAGTCAGTTGGTTTCAAACATGATAGATAAATCTTACATATTGACAATAGTGGACACTATAGAGTATCTTGCCCGGGAGGAATACCGAAAAGACCCGGCACTTTACCATCACGATTATAAGATAGCTCTTTATGGTTGTTATATGGATGTTGTGTCTGGGGTAGGTGAATTACTAAGAAATGAGGGTAAAGGGGATTGATATGTTATCAATTTGGAAAACTGTAGGTAAGAAGACATTGAGAGCTTGGGTTGGTAGCAAATTCCTTAAGTCTTACGAAAGAGGATTTGAGGATGGGAAGAAGGTTGATGCCAGAGATAAGCAGGTAATGTATAAAGAGGCTTATAGGTATGGGCTTGCTGAGGGTAAAGCAGCCTTGGCCAATGCTTATAATAGTGGGTATCGAGATGCAGATCTAGATAGGAGGGAGAAAAATGACAGTAACAACCGCAGTAATTGCCGTTCTTGTGTTCATAATCCTAATTCAGACTCTTACAAATCAATTGGACCGAAGAAGACAAGCTAGGAGTGAATTGCTCTTAGTAAAGGCTGTAATAGCCAACAATGAACATGAATTCTTAGCCGCACAAGATTCTCCCAAAGAGGCCATAAAGAAGATGCAAATAGAGAATGATCTTGCAACTAAGGCTGTTAAACTTCAAGATGGTAAGCTCTTCCCCGATATTCCTATAGGATAAATTATGGCAAAACTTTCAGATAATGAAATGAGGGACCGATTCTCCAAAGCTTTTAGAGAGCTACAGGACCCACACATGGTTGTCCTTGAGAGGACCTGGTTACGTAATATTCTATACTACTTAGGTGAGCAATGGCTGTCTTGGCTCCGTCAAAATGGAACTTTTGGTAGACGGCATGATGTTGCCTATGGGGTACCGACCCCAGTCTCAAATATTATTCGGGACACTACCAAATCTCTTATAGCTATGATTATGAATAAAAAGCATATAGTAGCTGTATGGCCAAATTCGAACGATCAAAAGGATAAGGATGCCTCAGAGTTAGGTGGCAAATTCTTAACTTGGTTGGATAAGCGTAATGATGAGGAGCTTGAGGGTACAAAAGAAATTATTGCTATGTGGACGATACTCACAGGCAATGGATTTGGCCGAACTTTTGGGGATATCAATGATGGTGGCATTTACCTCATGGATAAAGGTGGTAATAGTCTTAAGAAGGGTGATGTTGTCTCTGAGGCCTTGTTACCCTTTAATGTCACTGTTCCTTCCTTGGGCGTTCGGATTAGAGAGAAGATTTATGTAGGGATAAAGAGTCTTCGTAATCGGGAATGGGTAGAGGATAGTTTCAAAATTAAGCTTTCGAAAACGGCCGCTGATGTGCGTCAGGTTGATTATCAGCGTCAACTCCTTAGCCTTGTGGCCAATGTATCCCCATGGAAGGGGGCAGGCATAGAAGGAGACATGCTTAATAGTGAATCTGAGGATCTGGTGGTATTTAAGGAACTCGAACTTAAGCCCAGTAAGGCCCATCCTAAGGGTCAATATTATGCTTTGGCCGGAAGTGAAATAGTGGTTAAGGAAGACTCCATGCCCATTCCTGTAGATAAGGATGGCAATTGGTCGTACACAGTTGATCATTTCCAGTACAATTTAACCCCGGGTGGATTCTGGTCCTCTTCTGCCATTGACGATCTCATTTCTCCACAGAACATTATTAATGAGGTTGACCAGAGTCTCTCAATCAATCGCCAAAGCCTTGGGCGCCCATACATCCTAACTCCCACTGAACTCACACTTAAAAGGCTGTCAGAGCACGGTCAGGGTCTTCTGCAGATACAATATGATGGTCAGCATGCTGGTGGAGCTAAGGCTCAAATTATGCCGGGTGTCCCCTACCCCCAGCAGGTCTTGGAAGAGCGCAGAATTCATAGGGAAGTTGCCCAAGAGGTTGCCGGAGATCCACGTAATGTACTCCGTGGTAAAGCACCCTATGCTGGGGCTCCAGGGATTGCCATAGACATACTCCGTGAGACTGCTGAGCAGGGCCATGCGCCTGATGTCGCCCGATTCTACAGGGCTTGGAAGTCCTTGAAGCATAAGCAGCTTATAGTGGCTTCACACATATACACTGAGAATAGGATGATTAAAATCCAAGGACGTGGAAATGAAGTGAAGGTCAAGGCCTTTAAGGGTGCTGATTTAATGGGAAATCTTGACGTTCAGTTGGAATTGGATTCCGGGATCTCTACAACTAATCGTGGTAAAAATGAATTTTTGATGCAACTTATCCAGTATAAATTTTGGGATGAGCAAAATGGTCCGAAACCCGACGTAAGGCGCGAAATGTTGAATAGATTTGGCTTATCGGGCTTTCCTGAGGCTTCAAACATACATCGGGATCGCGCCGAGTATGAAAATAGTTTGATCATTGGATCTGATAATCCGGAAGAGGCAGAACTCGAAGGCATTGCTTTGCCGCCCATACCTACTGGGGAGAAGGACCCGGAGACCGGTGAGGAGTTAAACACGGAAGCTACTAACGATCCCATTTTTGAGCTCGATGATCATGGTGCTCATATAGAGGTCCATGATCAGAAGATCTTCTCTAGGGAATTCCGCGCACTGAGAGACTTTCAGAAGATGGCCTTGATCACTCACCGTCAGTATCATGCAGAAAGACTTGTTGAACAATTGGCTAAAGAGCAAGAGTTACTTGCTGGTGCAGAAGAGCAAGGAAATCAGCCAGATGAAGGTGGTGAGGATTTCGGGGGAGGCGGCGACGTTGGGGAGGAATTTACTGCGGGCGACCAGTTTTAGGAACGCCGTTTGACAATGGAGGAATTACTTTGACAACTACTGAATTATCTGGTACAGTAGTGTCTTATGAGTAAGGATATATCTCATGCCAAAAACGAAGAAGAAAACTCAAGCTCGTATTCGGGAGCTGCAAAACGCAATAGCACGACAAGACCTCGGCCCTGTCCGGCCTAAGGACGATACACAGCGTCAAAAGTCGTTTTTCAGTGATGAAATTAGGCGATTGCGTAAACAGCTTATAGACCAGGGGAAATTAGGAGGGGAAACGAATGGCAGTAAATGAAAAGGGCAAGAAGGTTACGCAGCGGTTTGAAATATCGGTTATTTGGGAAGATGGCCAAGTCGCTATGCAAGCGCCTGGGGACCCACTCATGTTTATGATGGTTATGGGCGATGCTATAGCTGGGTATGCAGTTCAGCATGCTCAAAAGGTAGTGGACAAGGGTAAAAATGGTGGGAATACTGAAACAGTGCAAGCAGGACCCTCAATGATTGTAGGCTCTAATGCACCTATCGCAATTACAAAAGGTTTTATGGACAAGATCAACCAGGCGAAGAAAGAGGGTAGAGTGTGACCGAAATAGTCGATATGGTTATGGGAAAGGAAGGGATGACAACCCTCTGCACCCGAGAGCCAATTCATATCGATCATTTATTAAGAATAGTCTCAGGACTCAGGAAGGCCTATTTATCTCCTGTTAGTCCTATTCCGCCTGAACCTAAAGAGATGTTTCAGGAAGAAGCTTGTAATACTTGAGATTAGGCCCCATATTCTGCTGGGCCTGGCCCAGTTGGGTCATTTATGAGGAAATACAATGGCACATGAAACACCAATGATTGACATGAAGAAGACGAAGACTAAGAAATCAACTCGAATACAGCCTGCAATAATGGATGAAGAGTTGTACCCTTATGGTTTGGAGATTGGTCTTAGTAAGGAGTCCATGGCTAAATTGGGTAAAAGTGCTGATCATATAGCAGTTGGAGGAAAAATTCGCATCTATGCTGAAGCATTAGTAATGAGTATTGATGCTTCAGAAAGTATGAGAAGTGAAGGAGGGGGCATTAGTTCCCGACTTCAGATCCAAAAAATGTCCATTATGGCCCCCGAGGCTTCCACTAAAGCGGGCTCGGCACAGAAGGGTACCTTGTCGGAGATAAAACAAAGGTTACGTAAAAATTAATTAGTGGGCTGCCCGTCTCCCCGACAAGGGCAGGTGGCTCACTTATTTTTCTCTTGGTTGATCCCCAAGAGAACTCGTAAAAGATGGGCATTATGGAGCGCCCTCACACTTTATGGTGCCCATCTTTATATTCTGTGAGGGAATTATGGTTTGCACTAAGTGTGGTAAAGATAAAGATATTGAGGATTTTGCAATTTGTAAGGGGACAAAGTTAGGCAGACGACGTCAATGTAAGAAGTGTGTGAATAAGCAAAGACAAGGTCATTATAGAGAATATTCTAAAGAATATCGTAAGAAGAATAAAGATAAACTTATTAAAAAGGGTAAAGAGTATCGCAGGAAGAATAAAGATAAACTTATTAAAATGTTTAAAGAGTATAGAGTTTTACATAAAGAACATCTGGCCAAACAGTGGAAAGCTCGCTATGAGGCTGATAAAGAACGTTTTTTATCTCTTTCAAAGATTTGGCGGGAAAGTAACGTAGCTCGTCATAGAGTATCAGTACAAAGTTGGAGAGCTGCAAACCGAGATAAATGCAATGAATATAATCATAAGAGGAGGGCGTTAAATTTAGGTGCTGGAGGCCTATTTTCGGACCAGGACTTTTTATTAATGTGTCAAGCTTATAATTTTACGTGCCTTCGTTGTAACAAAAAGTTTGAATTTAGTAAATTAACTCGTGATCATGTAATTCCTCTGTCAAAGGATGGAGATAATTATATTTCGAATATTCAACCACTATGTGGACCATGTAATTCGAAAAAGCATGTGGATATAGTGGATTATAGATAATTTTATTTTGTGTACTCAATTTTTTAACTAATTAATCTCTTGGGTACCACTAAGGAGAATAAAATGGCGGAATCAGTTGTAGAACCAATAAAACCGGAAGAAGCAGGGTCGGTTCCTGCAAATCCAGCAGAGGCCAATAATGCGGTCGTCCAAGCGGCGATAGCAGCAGGCGTCAAAGTAGATCCAACACCGGATGTAGAACCGGTGGTTGAGCCGACTATCGTTCCGGACCCGGCAGCCGGGAAAGAAGATCCGACTACACCAAAAAAGGAAGACCCGAAAGGATTTGTCGAAGTTGGTGGCAAAAGATATTATGCAAGTTTTGATAAGCATCCTGAATGGGATGGTATGAGAGCTTCAAAGACTGCCACTAATAAAATCCTAGAGGAGCATGGTTATTCCTCAATGCCTGAGTTGCTCGTGGACCTTAAGTCTGGGCTTGACATCAAGGCGCTTCTGGGTGACGCAGACGCACAGACTCTTATTGATAATTCCCAGAAATGGACAGCAGCAGAAGAGGTCTGGGCTGAGCAGGATGCAGTAAAATTGGAAGAAGGTGAAACGCAAGACGAAACTGTCAAGCGTCTCAAAGATGAAAACAAACAAATTAAAGAAAGTCAAAAGAGAGAAACTACCGATAGACAGGCCTTAGAAGATGGCAAAAATACCATTACTCGATACGATACAGACGTGAGCACAGTCGTGGAGGCTAGTGAGGGCCTTACTGATAATGAGAAGTTGACGTTGAAAACGCTCTTGGGGGTTAAAAACCCAATGGATGATGTGGATATCTCAGACGCGAAAGCTATCAGGTTAGCTGCCAAAGATGGAGCAGATAAGTTTAAAACCTTTCTTGCAGACGTTAAGCAAGGCGCCATTGATGAGTATTCCGAAGGCAAGTCTAAGATGGTACCGATTGGTAAGTCAGGTGCGGATGACGTTGTAGCTGTTGACCCCACCAAAATCGATACATCAAAAGGTGTGGATGAGTCGTTCAGTCAGGCGAATAAATTACTTGTAGAGTTAGCCTCAAGCGGCCAAGCCACAATGTAAGAATCTCTCCATTTGACTAAATGGAGATATAAAATGGCAACTGAAAATACTACTACCCTCGCTTATCAGTTTAAGCGAGTTTATGGAAACATGATTACTGAGCTGTATGCGCGTCATACCATGACGTACAATCAGTTCTTAGCATCCGATAAACCCATTTTTGTTAGTCCTGGTGGGGCTGGTTACTACTTTTCTACGAAGCAGGCCGATCCTGAGGGCGTTGGTGGCCGTGGGGAAAGTACGTTTCTCCCTGAGCCCTTGGTTGGAGACGGAGTGCAGGGGACCATTCTCCCTAAGTTGATTTATTCTGTTATTCGTATGTCTGGCCTGGCAATTGAAGCTGGGAAATCCAATGTGGCTGCTTTCGTTAACGCGCAGGGGGATGCTACTATGGGCGCTTTCAAGTCCCTTACCATGGATCTCAACAGACAGTGTTGGGGTGACGGGTATGGTGCCTTGGCTACTTTGTCTACTACATCGGATACTTTGTCTACGTCTACGACTTGGGATTTTACCTGCGATAACGATTTAGGCGTTAGGTATCTTCGTAAGGGTATGATTCTTGATTTTTTCCAGTCCAATACGCATGATGATAGTTCTTGTGCGTCCAGGATTTCCAGCATTAATCCGACCACTCGCGTTGTCACCATGGAGAAAAATACTGACAACTATACCGATTATCACCCATTTGCATACGGGCGAAGTTCTACGCCTGCAGCAGGTACAATTGCTTCTGGGGCAGTCGCGGTTCGTTACGGCGCCCGTGCTCAGTCCCACGCCACAACCAATGCTTTCTACGAGGTTATGGGTCTTTTGGGTATATATGATGATGGTACCCTGATCACTACATTTGAGGGTATCAATGCAAGCACGGGTAATGATTCGGAGTTTAGGGCTAACATCATGACTAATTCCTCCGTTGACCGTGAGCTCTCTCTTGACCTTATGCTGGCCGCAATCGACATGAATACTGCTAGGTCTGGCGAGGATGTTGCTACGATCAGAATGGGCTTGGGCCAGAGGCGTAAGTACTTTGCTCTTTTGGCAAACGATGTTCGTTATACTGCCGGGAAGTTCGTCGGTGGGTATGAGAATCTCGAATTCGCCCAAAACGGGAAGGTCAATATGGTCGTTGATCCGGTTGCACAGCCTAATCGGATGCTCTTTGAGGCGGCCAATGTGATTAAGAAGTATGAGTTGACTCCAATAGGTTGGGGGGGATTTGACCCCAATAAGATGCATTGGAGGCAGGACTACGATGAAGCAACCATGTTCTTGCGTACTTATACCAATTTAGGTATAGAGCACAGAAATGCGGTTACTTTACTTGGTGATTTGACAGAGCCTGCAACTTCACCGTTCTAAACAGTCGCGTAGGTGGTTGATTTTACTCCGGATTCCCCCTTTCCTCCGTCCTGAGTATGAGATATCACCTACGCCCCATTTATTCAAATTTTAAACCAGTATCCCGGCTTAGTTGAGCTGGGGGAAAACTACTTTTAGGAGAAATAAAAATGATCAGAAAAAGAAATTTAGATAATAGTCTTATTCAGTGGATCATGACTCAGACGGGTCTTGGGCCTGGAATTGGTGAAATTCGGTATGTTGCACCTGCTACAAGTGCAACTTCTCAGTACCGAACACAGTTGGAATCTATGGGTGTTTCTAGTGGGGATATTTTTACCACATTAGCTTTGGCAGAAGCCACTGTAATAGCTAACAGGAATGATATTGTTCTTATTATGCCGGGTAGCTATACCACAACAGCAGAATTAGCATGGGACAAAGACCATACTCATATACTTGGTCTAGGTGGTCCTAACAATGAAGGTGATCATTCACTTTCTGGTGTTACAATCTATACTTCGACGACACAGGTGGTAGAAACTATCGATATTACTGCTGACAGATGTATATTTCAGAATCTGCTTATAGGTAATGGAGGTAATCATGCTACAAATGTGGGAGCTGTGAACGTAGATGGTTGGGGTAATTATTTCAAGAACATTAAGTTCATAGGGATAATTGCTGACAATCAAGTTACTGCAGTTGGTGCTGGTTCTCTGCTTATTGATCGTTTGGGCCATTTCCCAATCTTCGAGGATTGTGTGATAGGTCAGAATGGTTGGAATAACAGAACGCAAGCTAATCAGGGACATCTTCGGTTTGTAGGGACTACTGCTCCTGCGCCGCAGAATGGTATGTTTAGACGATGTAAGTTTTTGTCCAGATCAGATACGGCTACGGTGGCTATGGTTGCTATACCCGCTAATACTAGTCTTGATCGTCTTTGGACGTTTGATAGGTGTGTATTTAGCAATTTTGGTTTAAACAATGCAAATAATCTTAACCAGGCTTTCTATGACGCTTCTAGCGATGCTTGGAATATCGTATTAATGGATTGTGCTGCTACTGGTATAGATGAGTGGCAAGATGCAGATCGAGGAGCCAATTGGATTGGGTCCACTATGCCCATACCGGGTCTTGGTGGGGGTCTTGTACGTAATCCTACTGCCGTTGTTGGAACTTAAAATAACCTAAAATATGGGGAGGGAAAAATCTTTCCCCATATTTATTTTTTATTAAGGAGAATATTTTATGTCAGGACATCCGCCAAGTACCTGCCCTGTTTGTGGTGGGGATGGTTATATTGATGGAAAGCTATGCCGTACCTGTATGGGCGGTGGATCTATTCCAATAGTTGGTATTAATGGATACTTTAAAGAAGTATTTGAGGATCTTACTGATAAAGTGAATGATATTACTGATAAAGTGAATGATATTTTGGAAGTAATCCAGAATCCATAAGGGGGTAATATGGTTCCTGTACAAAAATCTAAAACGTCTCAAACCCAAAAGGACAACATACGTAAACAGAGAGCCAGAAACTCACGGTTTAGTTCGGCCTCTATTGGTGAGGGTGGTCCTATAAATAATGTTTTGACCTGTAGTCATGTGTCAAGGGCCTTTACTGATCACTATGATGCCATAAACTGGAGTACTAAGGAGGATAAGAAATGAAATTAGGAGAACTTATACCCATTTTGCAGAATGTTGATCCGGAAGAGTTTATTGGTGAGGTGCTTACGATAGGTTCAAATGAGGATACCGGTATTGCCTTTGTTTTAGGCGATAAAGAAGTAAGGGTTAGGGAGGTACTTAAATCTGCTTTGAGCGCTGCCAAGTACCTTGATCTTAGGGTAGTTTTTCCTGCTCTCCTTATTAAAGAGATTGAGGTTGAGGTAGAAGTTATCAAAGAGGTTGAGGTAATTAAGGAAGTCGAAGTGGAAAAAATCGTTGAAGTTGAGAAGATCGTCGAAGTGGAAAAGATCGTCGAGATCGAAGTCCCGGCTAAGCCTGAGTCAGAGCTTGAGCCCAAATCCAAGGCTAAAAAGAAACGATTTTTGAAGAAATAAAGGGGGAATATGGAGGAATTAATTGTCGTATCGGGGTACCCCCGGAGTGGTACTTCAGCAATGATGCGCATGCTGCATTTTGGTGGGATTAAAGTCCTGGCCGATAAGAAGCGTGTAGAGACTCCCACCAATGACATCGGCAATACTCATGGTGATTACGAGCTTGAGGATCTAGGGGCCACACTGCCTAAGCTGAGCCCTGAGGCGACGGCTGGCAAAGCCGTGAAGATAGTTGCTCCCTACATTCATTATCTGCCACTAGACCGTCCCGTCAAGGTCATATTCATGGTCCGTGACTTGCACGAGATTATTGCATCTTTAATGGCTATGCGCGTGATCTGGGAGCATACGCCCGACGAGGCTATAGAATATGCTCGTAAATTTCTTACGCATAATAGCATCCTTACAAAATATGTCCAATTCAATGATTTTAGAAATTTCCCTGGTTCTACAGCTCTTGATATTGAGGAGTTTGTAGGCCGAGAACTAGATTTATTTGCCATGAAAGAGGCTATGGATGCAGGGGCAAGGAATAAAAAGACTTTACTAAATAACAGTAATATATTGCAATTTAAAGCGGAGCCTTTACCGTTTACTAAAGCTCCGGAGGAGGAAAAGTCCAAAGTATCGGATAAACATCCAAAAGATAATTTGGATGGGGAGCGCTGTGAAGTTGACAACCTTGAGGATGTTTCAGTAATTTTTGGGGATCATAAGGAGGAGCCTGAGGTAGACCCGGAAGATGAACTACCTGTTCTTAATCTTGTAATGTAGGAGGGGGAAAATGTATGAAGGAATTACACCATCGGTTGACCCAGGATTCGTTAAAAAGCTCAAAGAGTTCGACCCCACTCTACGAGTCATCTTCGATAGAGATCTCGAAAGATTTGTCATTCAGCAACCTCGAAAAATGGGGGGTTGGGCAATCGCATGTGTTGTTCGATCTGCAGAGGACCATCAGTTTGCTCTTCCGGATGATAGGCACATAAGCATTTTATATGAGGCTGACTTCCAGAGGCGGAGCGTAGATAAGCGTATCCGGGAGGGCGAGGACTATATGCTTGACCACCCGGTGCAGCAAGACATAAATGACCGTCAGGAGATCCACGAGCGTACCGTTGATGACAAAATCCAGCTCATGAATGCCCTGAGAAAGCAGTACAATCTTGGCAAAGGAGTAACCGGCTTCCGCCAAATACTCCCTAAATCTAGGGGCTATAAGGTGAAGGATCGGCGTAAATTAAAACCTTTAACCTAATTTACATGATATCAAGTTCTTATAATGGAACTTTTATCTTGCTAAATGCTAAGGAGATGTTATGATAGTAGGTAATTTTACACCTGACACAATTGAGTGGATACATCAGGGAATGATGGGAGAGATTAAGCCGGGTGACGTAACCGAATTCAACGACGGAAGAGCAAAGCACATACTGAATAAGTGGGGCCAAAGAGGTCTGGTTCAGTTTAAGTTGGATGATAACATGGAGGTGAAGCAGGCCGAATCCCTAAAAATTTATAAGCGATTTTGGACAAATCAGCTTATTGGATTCAATCAGCACAATGAGGCCCGGAAGAATGAAAGTAAGGCCTATGTTTTCCCTACTGAGCAGGTCGCTGATAAGGCAAAAGAATTCGGCATTGAACTAATTACACCATGGATGCAGCAAAAAAGCACGGATAGTAAGCAGCTTCAGGACCTAAAGGAGGAGAATTTAGCTCTTAAGAATGACATGAAGACTATGGCTGGCTCTATGAGTGAAATGTTGGCCATGATGAAAGAGCTTAAATCCAAGCCTGCTATCCCCATCATTGTTGATACCGAAAAGCTCATTAAGAGATTCCGGACTCTTCAGAAGGATGTCTTTAAGCCCTGGGTTGAAGAGAATCTAACACAATTGTTAGAGGGTCCTCAAGAGGTCTTACAGGAGGCGCAGAAAAAATGGTTTACATTTTACAAGGAACCTTGGCCCGGGTCGGAGACGATAGCAGATTAAAACTTTATCCTAAGCCTAAGAAGTGGCCTAATCCAGATGGTCCGAGAGACGGAGGCGGTTACTAATGGGCACCTACCACAATGCCTATCAAATCCTTGGTGATGTGCGGGAGGGACTCAATGAGTTTTCAACCGCACTTCAGCAAGGCACTGATACCTACGGCAAATACTCCAATTCATATATAATGCTGAAGATCAATAGGGCGCAGCGTATGCTGTACGCCAAATTGTTTAAACGTATTGAAGAGCATTTCCTTACCTCAGTAGACCTGGTGGGAGTCGATTCGGTTTACACCTTACCTTGGTATTTTGGGAAGATCCGGCGTTTTGAGGATGAGAACGACATCAAGGTGTTACCCGTTTCCATTGATCATCGCCCTACTGTAAATGGTAGAGGATCTGATAGCTTGTATTATCATAAGGGAAACACCCTGGTCCTTACTAGATCTGGCGTAACCAAAACTTACACCCTCTGGTATTACAAAAAACCTCGGGAACTTGATCAAGGGGCCGCTACTGCTACTGATACCTTAGCAAGTACCGCTAAAGAGATTGCCGATTATTATAATGGCATGACCATAGAGCAGGTTGAAACTACCACCGATCAGGGCGAAATAACAGATTACACGGCTGCCCGGGTTATAACTTCAGGAATAACTCTAGCAAGTACAAAGTATTACGGAATAGTCTCTGATCTGCCGGAGATGTTTCATCAGCTAATAGCCCCTTTAGGGG
>SDBV01005378.1_pt1 | contig 18115 bp, 19 predicted proteins | sample 2277081 | NCBI WGS metagenome assembly SDBV01 (sample SAMN10402039, study PRJNA504765) | marine sediment metagenome | isolation source: marine sediment core GS10_PC15, 223 cmbsf | place: Arctic Ocean: Southern Knipovich Ridge | collected 2010 | reverse complement strand
TACCTTTGGTCAGAGCGACCATTCCGCGTTGGCCGACGTCGGTGAGCCATTCTTCGTCTGTGACACGCTGTTCTCGATCACCGTAGATGTCGGCGAGAGTCAGCACCCGCATACCGGCCTCGCGTAGCCCATTCGGCACGATGTTGCGGCCCAAACCGCGATCGCAGAAGAACTCAGGCGGCTGCTGGATAGGTTGCACGAATGGCGTCTTCTAGGTCGGCGAAAGGTATCTCGTAGTCGTTGGCGATGTCGCCGAGCGCTTCGCCGGCCTTCCAGCGGTCGATCACGTCTTCGAACCGCACGTTGGCGGCACCGAACACGGGCTGACCGAATGAGATCGCCGGATCCACCGTGACGATGTGTCGTTTGGTGAGAGGCAACGTGAGGCGGACCGCCCAGCCGGCGGTGTCGTAGCCGATGCGCGTGATGTAGTCCCGGACGACGCCAGTGAAAACGCGCTGCCCGGAGACGATTTCGATGAGGTCTCCGATCTCCCGATCATCCACTTTATCTGCGTATTCGTAGAGGATGGCCGCCCCGTCCGTGTAGAGCCGCTTCGACGCCAAAGCATGGTCGATCCCGATCTCGCGCTCGAGACGTGTGACGGCTCGTCGGATGTGTTGTAGGGACACGCCGCTGCGGCGGAATGCCGCCAAGACCATTGCTTCGGCCAGACCCGCGAACGGGATCGAGGGTTGACCACGACCGGCACTGATCGATGTGATGATCGCTGGTTGTTTTGTCGGGGAGCGTCCCCGTGGATGGCGTTCGTAGCCGCGCGCCCAAGTTGCCAGTGTGGCTGCGGGAACGCCGAGGAAGCGTGCGGCTTCGGCGATCGTGTAGAGCGGTACGCAAACGCGGTCATCCTGAGCGAGGTCTTGATCCTTCTGCGTTACTTGTGTAGTCAAAGTCGTCGAGTTTCCTTCGCCTTTAGCATGCTCTGCCTGTCAACCTACCCGCCTGCCAACCGGATGAGTGCGATGTCGTCGACGTGTGCGGCGCTCACGGCAGAGTTCGGAGCAATGACTGCGATCGCAATCGCGAATGGAACGAATCGCTGGCCGTCCACCACGCGCTCGCGAGCTCCGTAGAAATCGCTCGAGTAGGCGAATGCGCCGCTGTCGGAGACGATGTCATCGGATGATTGGAAGGCCGCGAACCGCTGTTTGACGAACCGTGCACCGCCGTTCCGGCAAAGGATCGGCGGCCAACTCGTCGGTCATCGGATCTTGACCGAATGGCCGACCATGACGCGAACCGCCCGGATGAGTTCTGCGCCGTTACCGGGCCAGACACTGTGGCTGCCGTCTCCGCAGGCGAAGGACGCTGAACGAGACCGACCCGCACCGAGGCGTTGATGCGGTACGGTTGAAACGATCGAGGTCGCTACGCCGGCAGGTCCAGATGCGAATACAATCAGGTCAGATGGTGGCGTTGGGGTACGGACGATACGTGAGATCCGACGACGTTTCGGCTGTCGAGCCCATCGTCGAGGGCCGCGGACCCGGTCGCCGAACGCTCGTTTGGGTGCGCGGACTACCTGACCCCGTAGTCGGGTCGCGTTCGGAGGGAGCGATCGTCGATGACCTCGTAACCCCGGCCGACGACGCCGCGCGCATCCGGCGCCTACGTGGCGCGCTGAGCAACCTCGTCGACGCGGTCGGATCCGTGCCGCAGGTTCTGCACCGTGTCATACGTGAGGAGACCGGCCTCGACTTATCGAAGGCGGGAGACGACGCGGCGAGGGTCTTGGGTTGAGCGGGGAAGACTCGGCACAGGCACAAAAGAAGTTCGTTACCGGTGCTGATTCGATGGTGATCGTGCTGGACGCGACACGCGTCGCGGAATAGCCCCGAGACCGGCCCGACTGGCGCGGATTGGCCCCGCAATCGGGGCTCATCGGCGGCACACATGCCCAAACCGGGGCCCGTCCGCGACACATGCACCCGAATAGCCGGGCCGATATCAGGCCAGACCGCCAAGACATCATCAGTCGGAACCACACCGCGACAACCCGAGCCCAATAGCCGATCCGACAATCTGGCCAACAAACTGGCTAACCGGCCTGACAGCACGCCCCGTCCCGGGTTAATGTCGGCCGGTGGACGACCAGCGACTCGAGTTCCTTTTCGGCGACACAGACGGCCTCGATGCCGAAGATCTCCACGATGTCGAGGTCCGCTCGATGCTGCTCGAGGAGAGTCTTGACGGCGACATCGCCCCGATCAAGATGCTCGGCTATGAGATCGTCGCAAGCCAGATCTTCGGCGATGATCCGCCCGAGGTGTGGGCCTCGGTGCAGCGGCTGATCGGTCTCGGCCTCGACCGCGACGAGATCTTCATCCAGATGTCGATGGCCCTGTTCGCCGCTACGCACCTCACGATTTCTACCGGCGAGCGATTCGATCAGGCCGCATACGCGCGCTTCCTCGACGGACTGCCCTTGCCCGACGGTGACGAGTTCGCGCAGGCGATCGTCGCCGTCGTGCGCGAGGCGCCGGGCATCGACGCCGGCGACTTGCGCGTGACCGTCTTTGGCGAACTCGGGTGCTCCGACGACGAGTTCGCCCTGAGACTGATCGACGAGACGATGGACATCCTGGTCGACGACGGAGTGCTGGACTACGCAGTGGGGGATCGCGTGGTCCACGTTGGTGACCTTTTCGACGGCATCGCGCTGACACGCAGACTGTCGGACGCCGAACAGGCCACCAACGCTCTGAATGCAGCTTTCGACCTGGCGGCGTTCACGGAACATGACGAATTGAGTCTGCCCGACGGCGAGTTCGTTTGTCGACTATCTGTCGAGCCCGGCCACATTGCGTGGGTTGGCCCGCAAGGTTGGCTGGACGACTTCGAAGTCGGCGCGTGTGTGGCTGTGCGGGTCGACTCCGACGGGGCGCTCGACCTGACCGACGCCGAGGTGCCGTCGGCGCCGGACGATACGCTCGTCCGCAGAGTGCGCGACGGCTACGACCGCGTCGTCGACGAACCTTGGCTGCCCGTCGGCGGTCACGACCTGCTACTCGAAGTGTTGGCTGAATGCCCGACGGCGTTCGATTCTGCTCAGGCCCCGCTCTCCGAGCTTTGCGAGGCGGCCGGGCTCGAGGTGCGTGAAGCATTCGTCGCGCACAACGAGACCGTTTGGCACACCAGAGAGCGGCTGGGTTGCTACATACGTTTAGCCGAGCTGTTTGACGGCGAGCGCGACAAGTTGAAGGTGGCGATCCACGTTATCGACATCGCCGACCTGCTCGGCGGCATGGACCCCGACGCGATCCCCGAGATCGAAGGCGACGTCGACCCCCCAATGCTGCGAGATGCGCTCGACGATCTCGGCTCCGAGTTCGAGGTTCTCGATGCCGTCGCCACCGAACTGATCGACGTCGACGCACACCCGAAGGCGCTCGATCGCGCCATCGCGTTGGCATACGCCTTCGAAAGAGTCGCCGGGCGAGGCCGCCAGACGGCGGTCGTCCGTTGGCTGCGGGCGTTACTGGCCGAATGCAGAGCCGATCTCGCAGAGGCGGAACAGCAACTCGAGTTGGCGGTTGAGGCCGACCAGCGCTTCGCTCCCGCGGTCGACCGCCTCGCCTGGTATGCGTCCGACCGCGGCGACGCTAGAAAAGCGGCGACTTTGTGGCGGCGGATCGGCTCGAACGCGAGCAACCAGGATCTCGCCGAGGTCGACCAGTTCATCGGCGGCGACCAACGAAAGCTCGGTCGCAACGCCCCGTGTTGGTGTGGCTCGGGGCGCAAGTACAAGCTCTGCCATCTCGACATCGCCGAGCAAGCGCCCTTGCCCGACCGAGTCGGCTGGCTCTGTCGCAAGGCCGTGGGCTACCTCGAACGTCGTCTCGGCACGCCCAGAGCCGAGGTCGCCGATGTGCTCGCAGCCCGCGTGGTCGATCCCGACGATGAGCAGTCTTTGCGCGACGCGATCGCTGACCCGATCGTCATGGATCTCGTTCTCACCGAGGACGGCTGGTTCGCTTCGTTCCTCGAGGAGAGGGGCGAACTGCTTCCCGAAGACGAGGCAATGCTTGCACGGTCGTGGCTTCTCGTGGAGCGGACCGTGTACGAGGTAATCGACATCCGCCCCGGTGCGGGGCTCGCGCTTCGTGACCTACGCACGGGCGATCGTGTCGAGGTGCGGGAGCGCACTTTCAGCCAACAAACGCGGGTTGGCGGATTCGTCTGCGGCCGCGCCGTGCCCGACGGCGAGACGCACCAATTCGTCGGCGGATTGTTCCCTGTGGCGCCGGGCGTAGAGAAACGTGTGCTCGAGATGCTCGACGACGGCGACCCGATCGAGATCGCCGAGTACGTCTCGAGCCTCTACCGACCGCCGGTGCTCTTGACACGCGAACGTGAACCGTCGGTGGCTTGTTCGTTGACGCTGAGCGTGCGGTCGCCGACCGCGGCGCGGACGTTCCTCAATTCTGAGTACGAGCCGCGGGACGACGATTCGTGGATCGAACTGTTCGCCATCGACGACGATGAGGACATCATCCGGGCACACATCGCTCTAGACGGGCACCGGCTCACGATCGACGCGAACAGCGAGGAACGAGCCGACCGCGTGCTATCCACGATCGTCAACGGCTTGGACGGAGTGAAGATCCTGCGTGACGAGCGTGAGCCGATCGATCTCTCGTCCGCCGCAGACCTTCCGACGATCCCGCCGTCGGAGCGGGGCGTGGACTTGGCGGACCTGGACGACGAAGCCGTTCAGGCACTGTCGCAGCTCCGCGACAAGTGGGAGCGCAATTGGTGCAGCGAAGAGATCCCGGCCCTCGGCGGTCTGACCCCGCGACAAGCTGCTGCCGATCCGACACGACGCGACGAACTGGAACGACTCATAGCCAGCTTTGAGCAGGTTGCCGAATCCGACGCAGTGGTCGGCATGCGCCCCGCGCGACTGCGAGAATTGCTCGACCTGCCACCGAGGACGGCGCCGATGTAGCCTGCGTCGGCGGAGGTGAACCGGACGACGAAGTCGCAAGATGCAGAGAATGATCATGGCGCTGTCGGGGGCAGTTCGCCGCGAGAAGCTCGCCGCGCCCTATGCGACCGTTTTGATCGGCGCTTCGCTCCGGTCATTTTCCTCGCCGTACTGCTCACAATCCCAGCCGTCTTCGTGGGTACGGAGACGCGGGTTGTGCTCATCATGGACATCGTCGCTTGGCTGGTGTTTGTGGTCGAGATGGTCATTCGACTCGCGATGCTCCGTGGGCAGTACTTCAGGAGGCTCAGCAGCTATCTCGACATTGCGCTGGTCGTGCTGACGACGCCTCTCGCGCTCGTCCCCGGCATCAACGCCCTGCGATTCCTACGATTGTTGCGTCTTGTGCGCCTCCTACGCATTCCGGTCGTGTTCACGAAGGCGTTCACGGAAGGCCGCAGGCTCTTCATCCGCAGGAGTGTGACCGTGAGCGCGGCATTTGTTGTGCTTGCTGTCATCGGAGTCGCGATCACAGCGAACGTGATAGAGCCCGAGACTTTTGGCTCGTTCGGCGACGCGTTGTGGTGGTCGGTCGGAACGCTGACAACAGTTGGGTACGGCGATTTCGTTCCGGCGTCTATTGGTGCACGAGCCGCCGGCGCGTTCCTGATGTTCACCGGCGTCGCATTCTTGGGGACTATCGCAGCTACCCTTGCCGGAGTGTTCATCGCTGAACGCGAATCGGAGTCGCGAATCGAACTCGACGACGTGTACACGCGGGTGGAGGACTTTGAAGAGGAACTCAAGGTCGTACACGACAAGCTCGACGAGCTGCTGAGACGTGTGCCGAAGTCGAAAGAGAGCTGATCTTTGGGCCCTGCGCGGCTTGGCGCCGGCGCCTCCAGCGTCATGTTCACGCCAAAGGACGACGCTCTGTCGGTGTATGAGCTGGCTGATCACCTCCGTCACGACGGGTGGATCGTCCCCGCCTACGCCCTACCGCCCGATGCGCAGGACACACACGTGATGCGGGTTGACGCGTGGTCTTGACCGGGTCGCGCCGCCGCAGCGGCCAAGAAGCGCTTCAAACGCGGCTGACCTGGGCGACAATCGAGTGACGATCAGGCGTGTGATGCCTTCGACGGGATCGGCGGCTCGGTTTCGGAAGTTCGCGTTCCGACCTTCGTGCTCCTGTAGAGCGCCCCGAAAGCAGCGACGTACCAGGCGATCAGCGCGCCTTTGATGAGCCATGGCACGAACGGCGCCAGCGGATTTGGCAAGAACGCCATACCGAGGGCAAGCGCAATCGCTACGAGATAGGCGATTATGCCCGCGATGATGATTGTCACGACAAAGCGCCAAAACCGTTGCCCGATCGCTACGACGCTCTTGCCGATTGGGTTTCGGTATTCGCCATCGGCAACGACGAGCGGCATGTAGATGAACAAGATCATGACGACAATGCCCGGCCAGAAGAACAACCAGAACCCAAACAGCATGATTACAAGGGCGACGACCATCCACCCGGCGAACGGGAGATAACGATCGACAATGTCGCTCGCCAAAGCGCCCAGACCGATTTTGTCGTCTTTGCGGGCCAGGCCAAGGCGGGCCATTCCGAGCAGCGTGATGAGCAGCCAGATCAACGAACCGATCGCGGCTAGCACGCGGACGAGAGTGCCAGAGGTGGTGACGCCGACGCCCCATACGAGCAGGGCCTGAATCACGGCATTGGCGACGATGAGAATGCTCAAGCCCGCAGCTTTGTGCGTGCAACGACCGGCGCCGGCGACCAAGACCGAATGTCGGTACTCGCGGTCTGACGCCTGTTTGACGTTGGTTGGGCCGGCATCAGCCGGATCGGGCGGTTCGTTGTCGACGGCAACGTCGGCGTGCTGGGCGTCTGATCTCGATTTCGGCTCGGTGTCGTCGGAACGTGTGTCGTCTGTATCCATCGTCAACCGCCCCCTGGGACCGTTATTTCAGGGATGAGTACCTCTTCGACCGTGCCCGAAAACAGCTCGTTCCCGCCGATCTTGACGACAACTTTCTGCTCGGAGTGTTCGTCGTTGTCGGCACCGGTGACGATGCCCGAGATCTCAGCGCCGTCGACCGTTTTGCCAATGCAGGTGTACGTGTCACCGGCATCGTTCGCGGTGCATTGCGGCGCTTGCAAAATCGGCACACCCTTCGTGAACAGCACGTCGTTGACCGTTGTGAGCACAACCTGTTGGGTGTCGCCGGCAACAAGGGCGCCAGACGCGAACGAGCAGCCCGCGAGTAATACGGCTGTGGCAGCGACATAGACTGCGAATCGGCGGATCGACCTCATCTCAACCACCGGCCGCTGTACGGGTGATCAAACGCGTCTTTTGTTGCATATGGCTCTGCTCCAACGTCGCGTTCGTGATCGTGGCTAGGTCGAACGGCGCCGGCATGAGTAACTCGCAGTTGCGGTCGAGTCTCGAACCGATACGCATGTCTGGGTCATACGACCAGGCGTTGGCGGCGAGTTCGCGGCTGATCGACGCCAGTCCACGCGGCGTGAGGTCATTGCCGTTTGTTGCCGCGGGCGAGTCGTGGTCGAACGCAATCGTGAATATCGAGATCGTGCCGTCGCGGTTGTCGACTATCTCGACGAGACGTTGTTGTTGACCGAAATCAATACACGACGCAGTCGTCACTTCCCAAAATCCGCTGCCGTGATCGTTGCGATGGGGTTTGATCCGGTTGTAGTGCGTGTGGCCGTTGATCCACGCGATCATATTTGGATAGCGGAGCAGCATGGCGAGCACCTCGTCGCCTTGATGGAGTTCCTGGCTACTGCCGACGATCGGCGCCGACACGTTGTTGAGTGTCCACGTCGGATGATGGCTGCACAGGACTATGAGTTTGTCGGTGCCGCCACCGGACTGCTCTTTGCCGTTTGTGTCGTAGTAGCGCGATCACGCCGCCTGGAGTTCGCTTTCGATCCACCGGAACTGGTCGTCGGGTATGCTCCCGTCCGCGCCGTTTGTCACGTTGCAGGTGTTGAGACCGAGCACGCGAAGGAACGGCGTCATGTCGTGGGCCCACCACGTTTCGCCCGAACTGAGGTTGGGGTTGGTGAATCCGTGGCCAACGGGGCCGGGCGCGTCGGTGGTGTCGAAATGTTCGTCCATGAACTCGAGCGTGTCGTAGATGCGCCGTTTGGGGTCTGGCGCGACATTGCGCACGCCGGGCACCCCGCCGAGCGAGCGGTCGGCAACGAACGAAAGCGCTTCACGTTCGGCGACACTGTTCGCCCCGCCCGACTCGATGAACCTGGCTATCATCGGATTCAGCTTCGACGCCTTGCGGCTGCCCAGCGCGAGTTCGTTGAACGCCCAGCTGTGAGCAAAGATTCCGGCCCAGACCACGTCGTGGTTCCCGTATACCGCATACCACGGCACACTCGAGCCTTGTGATTCCAGCTTCGTGCTCACGGCCTTGTTCAGCATCCCCGGATAGGCCGGATATCCGTGCTCGCCGAAGACATCGTTCGACGGATCTTCGGGGTGATATGAATATTTCGCTTCGCCCCAGACCTGCACACCGTCATAAACGCCAGGAGTGCCACTGTTCGGGGTGACTTCCTTGCCGTCGAACGTGTCGATGTACCACCGCAGCTCCGATGTCGCATGTCCGTCCGCGTTGTCGCCCGTGACGAGCGCGATCGCTAACGGCGCGCCGGTCACCGGGCTCGTCGTCGACCGATTCATCGACTCGATACAGGCGTCGAGCACGTAGACGGTCAAAGTATCTTGGGGGTGATTTGTGCCTTTCCAAAGAGTCAAGTTTTGCTCTTGGGCCGGTTCGAGCCGGCTCGGAGACTGTGCATCGATCACGTGAATATCGGTGAAGTGGCCCAAGTAGACGAGCGATCGCCGCGCTGTTTCGCGTCCGACATCAGGAGCGCGGCCGAGGGTGTCGAGCCTTTCGACGAAGCTCTCGCCTGGGGCGTTGACGAGCTTGTGATACTGGAGTTTTGTGGCCTTGGATGCCTTGCGGATCGTCCCGGTCAGTGTCGTGGCGGCAGCGTCGCTCGGTACGGCCGTTTGCGCGAGGGCGCGGCCCAAGAAATCGACCGGCAGCGCGCTTGCGACGGCGAGGGCGGCCGTTATCTTTACGAACTTTCGACGGGACAGTCCGCCCATCGTGCCTCCCACGCGTCGTCATCTGGCGCGGCAACATCAACAGGTTTTTCAAGCCGTCAGATCTGCTCCTGTTCGGCTCCGGCCGCTCCAGGGCGCGGATGCACGCGTCGTTCGCCGAATCGGGCACAATACAGAGATGACCGAAAAGAACGATGCGCTGGTCGAGTTGGTTCGCAGATCCGTGATCGGCGACGACGAGGTGATCGAAACGCCCTATGGGCCGCGCCGTGTCACATATGCCGACTACACGGCATCGGGCCGTTCGCTGACATTCATCGAGGATTTCATACGAGACGAGGTCATGCCCCTGTACGCCAATACGCACGCCGAGACCTCCGGCACAGGCATCCAGACGACGCGGTTCCGAGAGGATGCACGTCAAATCATCAAGGACGCCGTCGGCGCCAACGAGCGCGATTGCGTCATTTTTTGCGGATCGGGCGCGACAGGCGCTATCGCCAAGATCATCGGGCTTCTGAATCTGCGGATACCGAATGACCTCGACGATCGCTACGGATTTGCGGATCGAATCCCGGAGTCTGAGACGCCCGTTGTCTTCATCGGGCCATATGAGCATCACTCGAACGAATTGCCCTGGCGTGAGTCGATTTGTGACGTCGTGGTGATCCGCGAGGACCCTGACGGCCAGATCGACGAGGCACAGTTGGAGGACGAACTGGCCAGATACGCGGGCCGATCGCTGAAGATCGGCAGCTTCAGCGCGGCGTCGAACGTGACGGGAATCTGTTCGGACACATTTGGCTTGTCCGTGCTACTCCATCGATATGGCGCCTTGTCATTTTGGGACTACGCCGCAGCCGCGCCATACCGACAGATCGAGATGAACGTCACCGAGAACATCGATTGCGCCGAACTGGCGTATGCGGACGCCATCTTCATTTCGCCCCACAAGTTCGTCGGCGGACCAGGCACTCCCGGCGTTCTCGTTGTCAAGAAGAACCTGCTCAACAATCGCGTTCCGGTCGTGCCCGGTGGTGGAACGGTCGCGTTTGTGAACGGGTTCGGCGATCACGACTACCTCGATGATCCACAGGCGCGAGAAGAGGGCGGCACGCCCGCAATCATCGAGTCGATCCGAGCCGGTCTCGTGTTCCAACTCAAAGCCGCCGTCGGAGAGCCCGAGATCAAGTCACGCGAAGAGTCGTTCGTGCGGCGTGCGCTCGACAGTTGGGATGCCAACGCCGGAATCAGGATTCTCGGTAACGAAGACGCCGAGCGTCTTTCGATCGTGTCATTCCTGATCCGCCACCGCGACCGGTACCTTCACCACAATTTCGTAGTCGCCGTCCTCAACGACGTCTTCGGCATCCAGAGCCGCGGAGGCTGTTCTTGCGCGGGCCCGTACGGCCATCGGCTACTGGGCGTCGACCTGGAGACCTCACGCGAGTTCGAGAGTGTCGTCCAGGCCGGCTGTGAGGGGATCAAACCCGGCTGGGTACGGGTGAATTTCAACTATTTCATCTCCGAATGCGTCTTTGAATACATCGTCGACGCGGTCCATTGGTGCGCGATGCATGCTTGGAAGCTCTTGGGCGATTACACGTTTGAATCGTCGAACGGATCGTGGCGGAACGCGATCAGTACTGCGAAGCCGACGAGAAGCCTTTGCGATATTTCCTACGAGGACGGCTGCCTCAGTTACGAGTCACACCGTCAAACCGCGCCGGAATCGATTCTCGCTCGACACCTCGCTGCCGCAAACGGCATCGTCGACGATGCTATGTCTGCGGCAATGGCAGATGACGCCGAATCCAGGTCATTTGGTGAAACAGAAGAGTCGGCGAACGAATTCGAACTGCTTCGTTGGTTCCCACTCCCAGCCGAGGTCGTCGAAGAAATTCGGACGGGAGTCGCTCCGGTATCCAGGTCGTCACTTCACCCTCGCTAGTTTTCGGAGGCGCCTGGTTTGCACTTGGATTCGTTGGCCGGCCCAGCATCGCCCATGTCTGGTGAACGACTAGCGTAGATGCTGGTCCTGTATATTGACCCGATGAGGCAAGCAATGAAATTGGCCGAGCTTTTCGAGCGAATCGTAGGCCCGGATGCGCCGATCGCGTTCCGAGCATACGACGGAAGCACGGCCGGACCTTCGGACGCGGCCGCGACGCTGACCATCAACTCGCCCAAGGCTCTCTGGTATCTCGTGACCGCCCCCGGCGAACTCGGAGTGTCCCGCGCCTACGTGTCCGGCGCGCTCGACATCGACGGAGACATCCATGAGGCCATGCGCCTCGTCGACACGCCGGTCGAACTCAGCTTTTCATGGCGTGAGAAGCTCGAACTTCTGCGGCTCATCGGTCCGGCGCTTGTCCGTATCCCACGGCGCCCGCCTGAGGAGATACGGCTGCGCGGTCGTCGACACTCGAGGCGTCGCGACGCTGCGGCCATTTCACACCATTACGACGTGTCGAACCGGTTCTACCGAATGTGGCTCGGCCCGTCGATGGCCTACACATGCGCCGTATTTCAAAAACCTGACGCATCACTCGAAGAGGCGCAGGCCGAAAAGCACGACTTGGTGTGCCGCAAGCTCGCGCTCGAACCCGGCATGCGTTTGCTCGACGTGGGTTGCGGATGGGGTGGCATGGTCTTGCACGCTGCCGAGCACTATGGCGTGACGGCGCTCGGCGTGACTTTGTCTCGCAACCAGGCCGAATGGGCTCAGAAAGAGATCGCGGAGGCCGGGCTCAGCGATCGGGCGCTGGTCCGACATCAAGATTATCGTGATGTCCCTGAAGGCCATTTCGATGCAATCAGCGCAATCGGCCTCACCGAACATATCGGCGAGGGGCAGATGGCAGGCTACTTCACGCACCTGTTCGACAAGCTGCGCCCCCAGGGGCGGCTGTTGAATCACGCTATCAAGCACCCGAATAGACTCGACGGAGCGCGCATGGATCGACGGGGCTTTATCGACCGCTACGTGTTTCCCGATGGCGAACTCACCGATGTCGGTTCCGAGATCACGATCATGGCAGACATCGGATTCGAGGTGCGCCACGAGGAGAATCTGCGAGAGCACTACACGAAGACCCTGCGGTGCTGGGTCGACAACCTCGAGGCAAACTGGGACGCCGCGGTCGACGAAGTCGGCGCCGGTCGAGCCCGGGTGTGGCGACTGTACATGGCCGGTTCCGAAGCGAGTTTCGCTGCCAACCGTGTACAGCTCCATCAAGTCCTGGCGACAAAGACCGAGCACGGCGACTCAGGCATGCTGTTACGGCCCGACTGGTGACAATGTCGATCGTGAGCCGTGAAACCTGGGGGAATTCAGATGGCTGAATCTTCATTCGATGTTGTATCCGAGGTCGATGGGCAAGAGGTTCGCAATGCGGTTGATCAAGCGCGTCGCGAGATCGTGAACCGATTCGATTTCAAGAACACCCAGACCGACGTCGAACTCGCCGACGAGAAAATCGTCCTGACGTCGTCGGCCGAGGGGCGATTGGAGGCGGCGCATCGTGTGCTCACTGAGAGGCTCGTAAGACGCAAGGTCTCGTTGAAGGCTCTCGATTCCGGACCGATTACGCCGGCGAGTGGAGGAAGTGTCAGACAGGAGATCGCTCTCGTCGCCGGACTCGACAAAGACAAGGCCCGCGAGATCACGAAACTGGTCAAAGGCGCCAAGCTGAAGGTTCAGGCGACGATCCAGGGCGATCACGTTAGAGTGTCGGGAAAGAAGAAAGACGACCTGCAAGCAGTGATGGCGGCGATCAAAGAGGCCGACTTCGCGTTTCCGATTCAGTTCACGAACTATCGGTGACCGTGGTTCCAGCCCAAGATCCTCGGTAGCGAAGAAGACACGAGAGGCGCCTAGTCATGCCAGATCCAACGACCGGCGACATCGCATCGAAACTGCCCAAGCCGATCGCGTTCGTGATGGGCGGAGGTGGAAGTCTTGGCGCAATCCAGGTCGGAATGCTCCAAGCGGTGAGTGAGCATCGAATCGACCCCGACATGGTCGTCGGCACCTCGATCGGATCGCTCAACGGAGCGATGATTGCCGAGGATCCACGCGGGGCGGTAAACCGTCTGGCGCATGTCTGGCCGGAGCTGCGGCATGACCACGCTTTTCCGGGTGGGATCACTCGGGAAGCGATGACATTTGGACGGTCGCGCAACCATGTGTATCCGAACACGGGGATGCGTGAGATCGCCAGCCGGATGCTCAACGTCGAGACGTTCGAAGAACTTGCGTTGCCCTTTGGTTGCGTCGCCGTCGACACAAAGACAACGGAAACGGTGTTGATGCGCAGCGGGACTCTTGTCGACGCAATACTTGCGAGTGGTGCGATTCCGGGGGTGTTCCCGGCTGTCGAGCGGGGCGATCGTCTGCTCTACGACGGTGGTTTGACCGACGCCGTTCCAATCCGCCAGGCCGTCGAGATGGGCGCAAAGTCGCTTGTGATCTTCGACTGCATGTTCAGCGGACACGCGATGACCAACCCTGAAGGGGTCATCGAACTCGTGATGTTCGCGATGGCGGTCATGGGCCATCGCGCCGCCCGCGGCGATCTGGCATTGATCGCGCCGCAGATGCCGGTCGTGTATCTGCCGGGTCCGCGTCCGATCGGCATGTCGATGTTCGACTTCGACCACACGAACGAGCTGATCGACGGTGCGTATGCCCAGAGTCGATCTTTTCTGGCAGGTCTCGAGATCGACGGGCCCGGGCTCTACGGTTCGCTCGAGGCGCCGAATACCCCGCTATCGAACGCGTCGGTCGACTAAGTGGACGATTGAGGATGGCGCCCCGTTTCGCTGTCACCGCGATCGGACGTGACCGGCCGGGCATGGTCGCAGCGTTGACCGGCGCGCTCGCGGAAGCGGGTTGTAACCTCGAAGACTCGACAATGGCGAGACTCGGTGGGCAATTCGCGATTCTGCTCGTCCTGGCGGCGCCCGAAGGAACTCGAGCAGACGAGATCGAAACGGCGATGACGGAACTGGCTTCGCTCCAAGACCTGGTCATAGCAGTGCGGCCGACGGGTCCGCGCTCTGGCGTAGTCGACGGCGATGTCTTCACGGTGTCCGTGCACGGTGCCGACCATCCGGGCATCGTCCACGCGATTACGACCGCACTTGCCGACCATGATGCGAACATCATCGACGTCTCGACGCGCCTCGTCGGATCTGAGCGGCGCCCGGCGTATGTCATGATCCTCGACGTCGACCTACCGGATCGCGAGTCGGTGTCGGAACTCCGGCGGGCACTCGCATCCTGTGCTGATCGGATCGGTGTCGACGTGGTGTTTCGCAGGCGCGATTCAGATCTGTTGTGAGACGCTGGGTTGTTCAGATTCCCGATCAGATCTTGTCGACGCGCGCGACCGAGCTTTCGCCTCGGTCGGCGGAACTCGACTCGCTCGTTGACGACCTCGTCGACACGATGCGCTCGACCGGGCACTCGGTGGGCGTGGCGGCGCCCCAGATTGGAGTATCGAAACGCGCATGCTGCGTGGACGTACGGAATCATCGAAACGCGGGTAAGAACCACGGTGAATTCGTTTTGGTAAATCCAGAGATCGTGAGCGCCGGTGGGCGAGAGATAGCGAGAGAGGGCTGCATGAGCGTTCCCGACCTCACAGGCGATGTCGCTCGGCCGTCGCGAATCGTCGTCCGTGCCATGAGCGAGCATTTCGAGCGGATCGAGTTCGAGGCCGTCGACTTCGAAGCACGCGCGATACAGCACGAGATCGATCATCTCGACGGGCTCGTGTTCCTCGACCGGCTCGTGTCGGCGGACAGGATATTCCGGCGGCAGGTCTACCGCTGAGTCGTGCGTTCCCCTTACGCGAGTAGGTGTCTAGCGCGTAGCCCGAGCATTAGTTTGAGCCGGTCGTCGAAGGAGTCGAGGTCGAATCTGGTGATTTCGATATGGTTCTGACGGTGCCGTACGCGCAGTGTGATCAGTGAGGGCCTTCATCGAGCAGCTCGAGAGCGGCAGCGTGGACGAGCGTGTTCGTTGCCACCCCCGACCCGCCGTCGATGCGCCTCTCGCCGGACAGGTCGGTGAACGTCCCGCCGGCCTCAGCGATCACAAGGGGCATCGGGGCGAGATCCCAAGGAGCGGCGATGGGATCGAACATGATCTCTGCGCGTCCGGTCGCGACGAGCGCATAGCCGTAACCGTCGCCCCATGTACGCATGTTCATACGAGCACGACGCGTGGCCTCGAGCGTCGACGTTGGCCAGTCGTCATATGCGCTGGTCATCATGTACGATCCGGCGAGTTCGCTATGAGCGCTCACGTGAGCGCGGTTGTCGTTTCGCCAGCAGCCAAGGCCTCTGCCGGCGTACACGATTTCGCGCAGCGCAGGTATGTTGATCGCCGCGACGAGCGGACCATGTGCGTCTTCGACGCTGATCAGATTCGAATACAACGGCACGCCGCGAGTGAACGCCTTTGTGCCGTCGATCGGGTCGACGTACCAGGTGCGATCGCTCGAACCAGGTGAATGGCCTTCCTCCTCGCCGAGCACCGAGTCTTGCGGATAGTTGCGTTCGATGTATTGGCGTATGAGGCGTTCGGCGCCACGGTCGGCGTCTGTTACCGGTGTGCCGTCGAACTTCGACTCGGTGCGCAGATCGGCCGATTCGAAATAGTCGAGCGTGAATTGTCCGGCCCGTCTGATGAGGGCGACCACCTCGTCGACGAATTCACGGTCGGCAGGCGGCGAGGCCTTCATATCTTTAGGCCTTCATATCTTTAGGTCATGTCTTTCATGATTGCGTTCCGCGTCGTCGAGCGATCAAGGCTCGATGAAGATGCACTCGCCCGGGCACTCTTCGGCGGATTCGATGACGGCGTCGACTTGTCCGTCTGGGATGGCTGCGAGCGCATCGGCGCCGGCCGGCTCGGAGTAGACGGTGTCGCCTTCTTTGACGTAGGCGAGCCCGTCATCGAGTAATACGAATACGTCGGGAGCGATCTCTTCGCACAGGCCATCGCCTGTGCAGAGATCCTGGTCGATCCAAACCTTCACGTAACACTCCTCGCCTGTCGGGTGCGCGTCATGTCCGTTGACATGGCCGACGGTCTCGCTTCTAGGATCATTGATTGTACAGGCCGGGAGTCGTAGGCGGCGATTCCAACATCGTGTCGTATGCGCCGACCATCCACCCGATCCGGTTGTCTTTGTGGCAATCTATTCTGGGCGGGACGGGGATCGGCAGCGAGGGGTGCAATATGTCGAAACGTCTCAGATCTGCCGCGGTCCTCGTCGTGTCAGCGTGCATCTTCATGTCTATGTCGTCGCGGGTGCAAGCCGAAGTCACTGATGCCGACATCGAACGGGCAGCCGACAGTCTCGTCCAAGCGGGCATCGATGCCGACGCCGCAAGCGGGCGCCTTGGCGAGGCGATCAATGATCTCGCCGAGGCGAACGCTCGAGTTTCAGAAGTCGAAAGAGAGCTTGCTGGTCTGGTAGCCGAACAAGGAACGCTGTCGGAGCTACTCCGCGAACGGGCCCGACAGGCGTATAAGAACTCAGGCAATGCGTTCGAACTCGGCGTGCTGATCAATGCGTCAGACCTGAGCGACGCGAGCGCACGATCTTCATACCTGTCGAGGATTCTCGAAAAGGACGTAGATGCGATCAAGGAGATCCGGTCGGTTCGAGAAGATCTCGACGCGAAGTCTGGCGAACTGGCGGTCGCTCGCGACCGCGTAACGACGGTGCGAGATCGCGCAGCCGCGGAGACAGCCGCTTTGGAAACGGCGCAAGTCACGGCGGCCACCAACAAGCGCCAACTCGAAGATCAAAAAGAAGCTGAAGACAAAGCCAAGGCCGAGGCGGCCGCACGAGCGCTCGCCGAAGTGCAGGAGCGCCAACGCCTCGCACGCCGGCAAGCCGCCGCCGAGGCAGAAACCCGGCGGCAGCGTGAAGCGGCCGAGGCGGAGCGCGATCGCAGTCGGAGCCGTGATTCTGGCCCCGACATACCTGCTCCTAGGCCGGTGCTCGATATTCCCGCTCCTAGGCCCGTGCTAGATATTCCCGCTCCTAGGCCGGTGTCGACGGGTGGTCGGACGTGTCCGGTTGGCGCCTCTACGAATTTCAGCGACGCATGGGGCGCACCGCGATCGGGTGGTCGCCGTCACGAGGGTGTCGACATGTTCGCAAGCTACGGCGCGCCGCTCGTTGCAATCGAGGCCGGTGTGATTTCACGGGTTGGCAACGGGGGCCTCGGTGGCGTGACGCTCTGGCTTCGGGGCGACAGCGGAGCGTCGTATTACTACGCGCACAACTCGTCGAACGTCGTGAGCCGAGGTCAGAGGGTGTCGGTGGGTCAGCACATCGCCAATATCGGCAATAGCGGCAATGCCGCGGGCACTTCTCCGCATGTTCACTTCGAATATCATCCAGGCGGCGGGGGAGCGGTGAATCCGACGCCGCTCGTCGCCAGCCTCTGTTGATTGCGCCCGAAGAAGTGCTCGCCGCCCTTCGGGCGAGCTCCGACGCATTTCCCGGTGCGTGCTCGGGTTCGATGTGGGGATCGTCGTTTCTGTTCATTTCGGTCGGTCTCAAGGGACTGCGACCGGGTCTCATTAGCCGGCCGCGCCTGCTCGTTGGCGCTGCGGTGCTCGCGATTCCGGGATTGCGAGAACGGGCCGATCGGCCGGCGTGGCCTTGGCTGATACTGCTCGGCGTGGTATGGATGAGTCTTCCATCTACGTTATTTGCCGTGACACAGCAATGGGTGGCGTCATCGGTGGGCGGCATGATGAATGGGGGAGGAGACCAAGACCGTTTTTGGGATCAGATATCGGGCTATGAGCGCGTGATATGGGCTATCCACCGCTGACATCGGGCTCGTGGGCTCGGACATCATCGGCCACGTGCTATGTTCGCGTGAGGTGTATCTGACTTCGCGCGACAAATCGTTCGTGGAATCAGACCACATTCCGGGTTCGCTGGCGGGCTTGTCATGGTGAGTTTTGTCGGGTTTTGGGCGGTTGTCAAGGGTTGTGTTG
>SDBV01005377.1_pt1 | contig 18115 bp, 15 predicted proteins | sample 2277081 | NCBI WGS metagenome assembly SDBV01 (sample SAMN10402039, study PRJNA504765) | marine sediment metagenome | isolation source: marine sediment core GS10_PC15, 223 cmbsf | place: Arctic Ocean: Southern Knipovich Ridge | collected 2010 | reverse complement strand
GGCAAAGGTTAACTGCCATTAGTTTGAACTCCTTGTCAAAACGTCTTCTTTCTCTTTTCATATTACAGTAAATTTAAATCTTACGAGCTTAACTTACTGTCCAGTCAAATGTAGCAGGTTCACTCGTGAACCAGGGAGAGATCACGCACGGTCGCGCGGCGATCCTGGCCATTGGGAGCTTGACTCGCGATTTTGTCAGTTTCCGGACCTACAATGTCACGATCGGTGGCGAGGGGGAGCTGGCATACAGTTGGCTGGACTACGACATGACGATTGTCGCATCAGAAGGCACGGAGCCATCGACTACTTACGGCCGGTTTCTCAACGTGATCAGGAGGCAGCCAGACGGCAATTGGCTATTTGTTGCCGTGATGTACAACAGTCGTCCGTCTCCGTAGGGGCCACAGGGGCCCTTTGCGTGCGATACGGCCCTCTAACAAGGGCATGCAACTGAAAACAAGCGCGTCCGGCTCTTGAATATTATTGAAGCTAATCCTTGCGTTTGTTTCAGCTGATGCCCAAACCGTTATAGTGCTAAATAACTATGAATGAAATGATGAAAAATAGATCGAATTTTCTAGAGTGTCTATAAAATTTGTCAAATGGCGATCAAACAAATGATATTGAAATTAAAAAGATAGGCGAAGAATTAAATTTAGATTTAGAGCTTTGCAATAAAATTTGTCAATTCCTTCAAGGTGAAGAATTTATTGAATACTATACACAATGTCCAGATACAATTATTATTACCCATAAAGGAATCAAAGAAGTAGAAGAAAAAAATTTTATGATAAATAACGGGGAAAAAGGTGAACAACGCAAACTCGCTGCAGTCATGTTTACCGACATTGTGGGATATACTAGCCTGATGTCCAAAAATGAGCAGAATGCGCTGTACTTACTCCAAAAAAACCGGGAACTACAGCAAGCTATGGCTGAGAAACAAAACGGCGAATTTCTGAAGGAAATGGGCGACGGCACACTCCTCTGTTTTCAGAGCGCCCTGGATGCGGTTCGGTGTGCCATGGAGATTCAGGAATCCACGAAGGACGATCCGGATCTGAACCTCCGCATCGGCATTCATCTGGGGGATATCGTTTTCAAAGAAGGCGATGTGTACGGGGATGGGGTCAATGTGGCATCGCGGATTGAGGCGCTGGCGGAGGCGGGAGGAATATGCATCTCAGAACAAATACATCTGCTCGTCCGGAATCAGCCGGAGATCGATGCATTCTTTCTTGACGAGAAACAACTAAAAAATGTGGATCATCCCGTCAAAGTGTATACTATTCACAAAGAAGTTGCCCCACGAAAGCGCAAGGTTGAGATCACCAAACAAGATAGTACCGAGGAAAAATCCATCATGGTCCTTCCCTTCATCAACATGAGTCCTGATCCAGAGCAGGAATATTTCAGCGACGGCTTGACCGAAGAGATCATCACTGACCTGTCCCAAATCCACGATCTAATTGTCATATCCAGAAGCTCAGCGATGACGTTTAAGGGTACCAAAAAGAAGATTCGTGAAATAGCGAAAGAAGTCAATGTGCGCTATGTTATGGAAGGCAGCGTGCGCAAAGCCGGCAACAACCTGCGCATCACAGCGCAGTTGATCGATGCTGCCACTGATACTCACCTTTGGGCAGAGAAGTACAAAGGGAAGCTGGATGATGTATTTGACATTCAAGAGAAAGTGTCTCGTTCTATTGTAGATGCGCTTAAGTTAAAACTTACCAATAAAGAAGATGCACAAATTGCTGAACGACCGATTGATAATGTTCAAGCATATGAATGCTATCTGCAGGCCAAGCATGAATACTGTCGCTTTACGGCAGAAGGAGCAAAACGAGCACTCCAACACCTTCAAGGAGCCCTGGAAATAGTTGGAGATAATGTTTTTACCTATGCAGGAATGGCATAGTTATATTTTGTACTCTCTCACACCACGGGTGAGGAATTTGTAAAACATTTAGATAAAGTAGAAGAATGTGTGAATAAGATTTTTGAATTGGAGCCTGAATCGTCGTATGGTTATTGTTTCTTAGGATTAGTAAAATGGAAAGAGCCTAAACCTCAAGAGGCGATAAAGTTTTTAAAACGAGCATTTGATATTAATCCTGATGATACTGAAACTTTGACATGGCTGAGTTTTACTGCCGCTGAAGTCGGAAAGCCTTCTATTGCTGAACCGTGTATCAGAAGACTATTAGAAATTGATCCTTTATCTCCCATGAGTCATTTTTGTATTGGATGGTTCTACTTAATGGACGGACATTTGGAGCCAGTGCTGGAGGCGTTTAAAAAAGCCCATCAAATGGTCCCAGAAAGTTCAATCTTTGGATATAAATATGCCCGTGCTCTTGCGCTTAATCAGCAATTTGAGGAAGCCTATTCGCTTTTTGACTTCATAATAAAAAATTCCCCAGATGATGTTTTTGCCTGGTTGGCCCCATTCTTTAAATATGCCCTACAGGGTGAGAAAAATAAAGCGTCGAAATCCGTCACTGAAAATCTTAAGACGGCAACACGATTGGATGAGACCGGGTCATGGTACATGGCAGAGTGCTATGCATTAATAGATGAAAAAGAAGAAGCAATTGATTGGCTTGAAAATGCTGTTTGGCGGGGAGTTTTAAACTACCCCCTTCTTTCTGAATACGATCCCTTCCTCGAAAACATTCGCGGCGAGGAGCGATTCAAAAAGCTCATGGAAAGAGTCAAGCACGAGTGGGAAAACTTTGAGGTGTAATATGATTGGAAAAACAATATCACACTATAAACGCATGAAAAACTCGGCGAAGCCTAACGACATCTGGACACAACATACAGTATAACAAGCGTTTGCACACCGACGCGAGGGCACTGATTTCTTGGATTGGCTCCGTGCTTTTTTCAAAGCTTTTATGCACCTCGAAGGTTATGTACTGAATTCCGCCTCGCGCGGGTGAAACGCAGTCCGTTAGCCGGTTTCTGTATAATATTCAATTTGTAATGTTATATAGTTAGGAAAATGTAAAAATTAAAAAATAATCTTTGCGAATCAACGAAATAAGTTATAAAGTTGAGTGATATAGAGAATCTATAGAGTAACTTGTTATATGCAGTTTACTTATATGCTGGAGAGCTTAACATAGGAAGGACCAAATATGCAGGTTACAAGAAATACAATGATCATCTCAGACCTGAGCAATTGGATGGATGACAAAACACTCAGGGTAAATAGGAAATATCAGCGCTCTGCTGGCTTGTGGCCTCTCAACGCTCGATCATATCTTATTGACACGATATTAAATGGTTTTCCGTTTCCCAAAATCACGATTCGTCAGATTGTTGATTTGAAGACTAGAAAATCGTTGCGAGAAATTATCGATGGACAGCAGAGATTAACAACAATCAACGACTTCCTAAATAATAAGATCAAACTAACAAAAGTGAGTGGTCAGCATTCAGATTGTTACTTCACAGATCTAGACGAAGATCTTCAGGATCATTTCCTTTCTTACGAAGTTTCTGTAGATACTGTCATTTCTGGTACTGAAGAGGAAGTACTCGAGATCTTTAGACGAATTAATAGCTACACATTACCCTTGAATGAGCCAGAAAAACGTCACGCATCTTATCAAGGTGATTTCAAATGGTTTATTCTAGAAAAGTTAAGCCTTTACAGTCCAATGTTTGAATCTTACAAAATTCTAAACACGCGACAATTATCTAGAATGGAAGATGCTGAAATTATTACTGAATTAGTGCAAGTGCTTGATCTTGGAATAGTGACCAGAAGTAATCCCAAACTTAATGATCTTTATAAGCGATATGATTCCTCATTTGAAACCAGATCTGAGTATGAAGGAAAACTAACAGAAGTATTGGACTTTATAAAAATCGAACTTTCAGATGTATGTTCTGCACATGTACTAACGAAATACTCGATTTATTCATTGTTTGCTGCATTAGTCTACAACCGATGGGGGTTGGATGGGGTAGATTCTGCAACCATTGGTGGATTAACCCCCGATAATAACTTCTGTGAAGATCCAAATATTGCTACTCAAAACATCCTTGAATTATTTGATGCCGTTGAAAATAACGAAGAAAGAGGCAGATTCGCTGAATTTGTTAGGGCCAACAAACGAGCTACAGGCAATTTAAAATCCAGGCTAGTAAGGCACAAATGGTTGCTCGCAGCATTGCAAAACTGTTTGGGTGATATTCAGGATTAATTAAACCATGTTTAGAATCTCGAATAGTTACAGTCGTATTTACTCTGCATCAGAATTTTTCCATTATCATGTAAGATTATATTCAGGTGCAACAAAGAATCATTACGTCATTTCAAGTGCCTATGTGAACTATTTTTGGCAATCATGGAATAATTTCTGGAGATCCTTTTGGTTAACATATCTTATTGGAGGAAGAGATCTTACTAGAAAAGTTGTAAACCACCACCCAGTAATAACAAATCAAGATATATCTCAGACTATCTATTACTTACTGTATTTATTGGGCAAGAGAAATACCGCATCAGGCTCAATCCGTGGATCCTATCAGGAACCAACATGGGGTGATATCACAACAATTAGGAAGATTGCTTCCCTCTCATATCCAACAGGGTCTGATATACATGAAATCTCTAGCAACGTTATTGGTGCCTTAAATGTCCTTGGAGATACACCAAAACATTTTCAGAAAGTCCGTAATTGTGCAATTCATCTGACATCAGATACTATTGCAGATGTAGTTAACAGCGTTCAACCACACTATGCGATTCGTACTTTCAATTATCCAACGGAACTCTTGTTTGCTAGGGATCTTAGAACGGGGAAGATTGCTTACCAGCATTGGATTGATGAACTTTTAGCCGTAATTAGCATAATCTACATATGATGCATATAACAATGGCATGAACCTGACAACCCTTTGTCACGTCTTTTGCGTGAGAAGAAGTTTAAGATAAATCGAAAGCGAAATTGGCAAAAGTCGCGCCAATTCCGGCAAGCCGGAACCGAGCATGCAGGTTATGCCAGCCGTTAGACCTCGAATAGAGGCGTAAAACGTAAACTCTCCTCAATCATATGTTTGCTAGAATAAGAGCTGTGAATTCATCAAGAATTAGAAATAATAAAAGAATCTCTGGCCACAAATATTATGAGTGGAAACGCCAACATGATTCAATATCTATAACTATCAGAACGGTCATAATAATATTACTGCTTTACTCTTTCTTCTGCATTGTAACTCTGTTAGGGGCGGACGACATAGTGTTACTTATGTCTACGGAAAATTGAACATTCCTTTCACGGGCGTTGCCGTTCCCTTCAAAGGATTTTTGATTCTTGGCCCTCTAGTTCCAATTAGTATCACTGCATACCTGCACATCTTTGTATCACAACTTCATTTATTGAATTCCACCAGTGGTACATTAACAAAGCCTCTGCCATTTATATTAACATAGACCATTTCTTTCCCTCACTACTATCGAATTTCATAATTTACTGGATAACGCCATTAACTTTGAGCGTGTTTGAATGGATTGCATCACCGATCGACAACCAAAGCCTTCTGTTAGGTGCTTGTTTTTGTCACTAGCTCATTGATTTTTCTACAAATCAAGAATTTATCAAGACCCAAGAGTAAATTCCAAGTTCTTAAGTACAGTCTCAAATTATTATCATTGGTATCATTTTTTGTAGTTCTTTTTGCCGTTGCATTTAAGGGACGACGCATTTTGCACCTTGAAAACGCCTCTCTGGTTGGTGTTGACCTTTCCAACACGAACCTATCCCATGCAAGGCTTAGCGGTGCAAATCTCGATGGTGCAACTCTCCATGCTGCTGATCTCTCCTATGCTTACCTTTGGAAAGCTAGTCTTAAGCATGCTAATCTGAATAACGCAATTCTCAAAAACACATTTCTTTTGGAAGCTGACCTTGAGGGTGCTTCATTTAAATTCACTGATTGGGAAAGAGCTGTATTATTCGGCGCCAATCTTGAGAAAGCTAAGAACATTAGTGTAAGAGATTTGTCAAAAGCCTATTCTCTTTACCAAGCCAAACTTGATAGTACCCTTTTGGCAGAAATTAAAAAGAGCTATCCAGCATTGCTGGATAAGGCCCCTGGTTTTCGTGAGCCATAGCCGGTCAAAATGATCAAATGGAATCACCATATCTTATATCATTCTGGTACTTACATGCGTGTAAATCATGGTGGTCTCAGGTTTGCAATGTCTAGGCATTGCCTGAATATACAATTGCAAATGACGGGGGGGATATAGGCCTTGCAGGCTATATCCCCCCCGTTGTACACAAGTGAGTTCTATTTAATTAAAATTAAATCGAGGATGGTTCTTCGTTATGTTTCTTACCCCTGTTCCGCACTTTACTATTATTGGTTTCGATCACCTTGGCGACCACCGCGGCACAATCTTTATACACTTCAGGCTTCGACAAGGCCGCCCCATTGAGGTACACGACGATCTCATTGTTTATCTGGGAGCGAATAACCGCGCGTAGTTTTGTGGCAGAGCGCAATTTCTCTTTTTTATGTATTTCTAAAAAAGATAACCGAATGAAACTCCACCAAGCGGATGCGTCTCAGAACTGTAGTTATCTTTTTCAATCAGGGGGGTATATGCAATTCGAAATAAGAAACGCTTTTCAATATTTACGAAGCGATACCCTATTCTATATGTGTAGAAACCATTCCACTCCCAACTTACTGGATTGTTTTCTGCATCTCGAACGGACTCTCTCACAGCAGAATATCCCGCTCCCACTTCGAGTTTATGTTTCCGTTTGAAGAAATTCTGAGTGATCATCATCGGAAACCAAATGTCGATCACATCAGTGGGAGGTGGATAATATGCAATACCTACTTGTGAATGAATATTTATAATTCCTTTTCGAATCCACGTACGATCGTAGTTTACAGAATAAAATAATCCATGACCTCCTAATTCCATGAGAACAGCATTACGGAATCCCTGTGACTCCTGATCGCCCTGGCCAAATGTCTGTAAAACCATAGATGAGAAAAATGCTAAGAAAAGGGTCTTCATCACACTGATCAAACGACGATGCGAATAGGATATTGCCTAACGGATGGGAGTAACACGATGTAGCGGTATAAGCGCCTCGCTTGCCCGCCGAAGCCTATCCTGAGTTCGTCGAAGGAGGGCGTAGGCGGGAGGTACTGCCCCCAGTACTAAAGCTAGCAAACGTGAGGTAGTGTCCAAATGTAGGGAGACCGCTATATTGTATACTCCTTGGTGGCTGCTGTGGTGGTAGGTCAATTCCTTATCACCAACTCCTTTATCTCTTCGATTCAAAAGTATAAAACATCAGGTTTGACATTTCTTCGCCAAGTTGTTTTCCTTTTAAAATATACCCATACTCGTTCATTTCTTGAAAAAAGCCGGGTTCCATAAGCTTAGGATACTTACAATCACCATGGACCTCGCCCACTGTTTTACCCATTCTTTCCATTATGATTAGCACACCATCATCATTGAGAAATTGATGAATTTCCATCATAATCCCTTCTCTCGATTCAATTTCATGAAATACGTTGAGCATTAAAACTCTATCAAATATCCCAAGAGGCAAACCTGTGTAGTTTTCAGTTCCTAATACAAGATTAAAATCTGCATTAATAGATGAACCAATTAAATTTTCATGGTATGCTAAAACTTTTTCGAACTGATATAACCTCGTAGAATCAATCTCCTGCAGGTACCAGGTAATCCCTTCGATAAAGCATGAAATCTGGATTTCCTTTATTCCATTTCCTGCACCAATGCTAGCTATCGTTTCCCCCCGTTGGCAAGCATTCAGGTAATAATAGCTTTCATAATCACGCTGGATTTCTGTATAATTATCTGGAAACCGTTTGTAGTTATATGGTTTGTTAACTGACTTACAAGAAAAAATTAGGGCTACACAAATATTTAGTACGAGTACTTTTAACTGAATATTCATCTTTTCAAGTTATTTCATTATTAATTGTCCTCATGAAGAGAATCAGAATCGACAGTATCTGGGCTGTCCGTTTCGTTTTTTGTCCTTTGTCTAATAAGGCCATTGCCGCCAAACTCGTTATAATCGTACCCAAGTTATAATTGACCCGTGATATTTTCAGGGATAATCGTGTTTTTTGTGGTATGTGAGCTCTTATCATAAACGAAAAAACCGAAGCAAAAGAAAGAAACCACCCACCGATCTATAAAAAATAATAAAGGGCAAGCCTCTGTCATGAGGCTGCTGCCCTTCTTTCCCGGCATTCGTTATTCATTATTCGCCATTCATTATTCCTCGAGGTTACATTTGAATGCTCCCGTCAATATTCTGGTACTCCTGTTAACATTCCAGTGCTCCTGTTAACATTCCAGTGCTCCCGTTAACATTCCAGTGCTCCCGTTAATATTCCAGCGCTCCCGTTAATATTCTGGAAGTGCGGATCAATATTCTGGCCTTCCCGTCAAAGATCTGGGGCTCCCGTTACAAGTTTTCTGGCTCCTGCTGGATCCGGGGGCTGTCAGGATCTAACGAGAGGCCTAAAAAGCTAACGGGAACCTTGGAAAGTTGACAGGAAGCTTAGAAAGTTGAGAGGAAGCTTAGAACAGTTGACAGGAGAGCTAAAAAGGTGACAGGAGAGCTTAAAAGCTGACAAGAGAGCTAAAAAGGTGACAGGAAGGTTAAAAAGTTGACAGGAAGGTTAGAAAAGTTTATCCGGAGTCCTAAAAAGTTGACGGGAAGCTTAGAAAAGTAGCAGGGAGATCAAAAATTGACTTTAGGGCATTTCAAATGCCAATCTTCTTACATCCTTGTCACCTGACCGAGAATTGACTGCATGATAAGAGCCGTAGCGCCTATGCTGAAAGCTTTCTCCGGTCTCTTACGCTGAAAGCTTCAGCGACAGCGTGCGGCCGAAGCCTTCTGCGAGCGCCTCCGCCTTAATCCCTTACTATGGAGGTGGAGCGCCGAAGCTACTCAGCGGAGGCACTTGGCGAAGGACTCGGCGTAAGCATATGAATTGAGAGATTCACGTACGGTTCTGTGCCTGCGCACCAGAGTGCTTCGGTACACAGGTGAGAGAGGTTTGGGGTGAAATTCCCCTTACCTACTCGACTAGTAACTGCCCTTTATCTCGGTCTATTAATAATTCCTTGTCTATGTGCATAATGAATGTATGAAAATGGATTTTCACGTAGCTTAGCTCTTTGCTTATTTCTTGAGTCAACATAATTTGCTGTTAATTCTATAACTCCCATAAATGCAAGTCCAGCCAAGTTTAGGTCAATAGGAATATTCACCAAGTCAATTTGATTATTTACGACAGAACCTAAAGCAGTCAGGGTTGTCGGCGATTTCAAACTAATTAATGATTTTAATGACTTAACTGTGTGAGCTATTTTCCCATCTTTCAATACAGCATTCAAATCTTCAACTCCATTTATTAACGTTTCTTGGAAGTTGATAGCAATTTCTTTTATCTCTGCGTTTGACTGTGAATTAGATACATTTGTTTGAAAGTCCGATAAAGTTTGTTTAAAATGTCTTAAATTATCTTGACGCTTCCTTTTAAAATCAATAATTTTCTCAAACGGAACATTGTCCTTTGGTGTTGGCAATACATTATTTAGATTGAAACTTACAACTGGGAAACCGTTTTCTTCACTAACACGCTTGAAGTTAAAATTTTCGTATGCTATATTGTCTGTTCCTATTGTTGTATGTTCACTATCAATATCCGCAAGATACTTTGCTAGTAAAGACATATATAGCAGTGCAGTGTTTCTTTCAAAGTTTATCCATTCATCATTTCTGTCCCTATTTGCCAATCCTTGCTCTTCGAGAAAATAATATATCCTGTCAGATGTTTTGTTACTGTGTATCCTTGAATTATTTACGACCTTATTTGAGTGAACTCTATATTTTCCTGAATTATTCCGTCTAGCTATGAATTTTTTAAACTGAGGTGAGGAGACAATCTCTTTAAATTCATTCTGAAAATCTTCAAATACTTCCCAATTGTCAGTTTTGATAATTAAATCTTCAGGTTTAATTGGGCGAAATTGTTCTTCGTCCATTAAGTAATGGATATCTGGAGAAAGTTCTACAAGTAATTTGTCATCCCAACTTTTAGGAACAATAGAACTTACTTCATCCCAATACAAAAGTGCGTGTCTTAACCAAGAATTCTTGGGAATGTCAATAGTTGGATAATACAGTATTGTTCTGTTCATGTTAACTGTCTTTTAGGGTTGCTGCTAACAACCTAAATAAACACCATATGGTGCCTGCCTGGCCGGTAGGCAGGTTTATTTCCCTTATAAATCTAGTTCAATTGTGCTTATCCGCCAAACTTGTCTGAATAAGCGCCATTTGAAACAAAACGGTTTGGGAAAATTGTAAGGTTTCAGGATTGTAAAAGAGTGAGAGCTTTTACGGCATTTCGAACCGTTATAGATTAGTACCACTGTCCACCCTCAAGGTGTCATAATCGTTACGTGTCTGCCTTTTTTAGTTACTTACTAAAACTGCCCAGGTGGAAAAACTTCAGTTATTCCAAAATCCACCCAGAATAGTGATCTTGTATTTGGGATATTTTCAAGAAAGTAGTCTCCCAGCAGCTGTGGAGGGTTTTTATAAGCGCTCCACCACTTCTTATCAGATGGATATCCGTATTGAAATCCTACTGCCGAGGGATAAAAAGCCTGGCCCCAGTCCATAAATTCTTTCAGCATTTGATCCAGGGATGACAATTGCTGACTATCGTTGATGAAAACAATATCTTCGCGAGCTGTGGGTGGCATTTTTTCGATAAGCCAATGTTTAAAAAATATCCTGTAATCACTGTTATAGCTTTTTGCAATGTTCAGCCATCGTTCAGCTTCTTCATCGGTTACAGCCTGTCCTTCATCCGGGTCATTTGAATTATACCATTCTACGTCTACTCCTACTCCCGTAACACATGTATGGTGGGCATATTGCTTAAGCATTAAATGGATTAATTCATCCACCGAAGCATATCCGGGCTCAATTTGCAACCAAACCCTGAATCCCAGGGAATCGAAGGTATTCAACGCTTCTTCATATATATCAGTTTCTCTCCCCTTTATCAAAGGATCTTCAGCATCAACAGGAAAAGAAAGCCTGGCTCCTCTTTCATATAATGTGCCCGCAATCCAAACACACTCAGGTGTCGAACCTGGAAAATTATCCGACATTGCGTTACCTACATTCGTCCAATAATTAAAATCATCAGCTTTGTCTCTTGCGCCATAGGATGAATAACGAAACCCGGCGCCAAGATCTTTATCGATCAATTCTTTCTTTGAGCTATATTCTGGCCGAAGTTCCAGATTTAATGCGTTCAAATATGTGTTTTCATAATCTGAACCAAAGGCCCAAAACATGGCACCTTTCAACTTTTTGTTTTTAATATATTCACATTTCTTAATGACAGACTCCATGTCATCGTAAGTAATGAAGACCTGGTCCTCTTTGTTGAATAAATAAGGCACCTGGGCCTCATCGTCCCAAAATCGTTTGTATGCACTATCATCATTCAAAAGCGTATTAACAATTGCATTATGAGAGCTTCGAATGTTCGCCTTGCTTCCTCTCTGATACAAGCCGTTAAATGTAGTGTCTACATTTCCCCATGCGCGTCCGTAAAAAGGGAAACCCAATACCAGTTTTTCTGCCGGAACTCCTGCATCAATAAAATATTCAATGGCAGCGTCAGCAGATAATTTCTTGGGATCTTTGGGATTGGTATATAAAGCACTATGGTGACCTGTAATTGTATCTGCTCCATTCACATAAAAGTCATAAGTCATCACATTCACGAAATCCATGTACTTCTGCGCCTCTCCCATCTCTGTATTTTCAATATAATCCGGAAAGGCACCACATGCTGCGGAAGTCAGGTAATGACGGTCGTCAATTGTTCCCTGCTCATCAAGTTCATTTCTCAGTTCCTCCATCAGCAAGCTAAAATTCTTTATATCCTCAGGGCGATGTTTGTTCCCGTCTCCTGACAAATTTGGATATTCCCAGTCCACGTCGATTCCATCCAGCTGATGTTTGACCAGGAATTGTCGGGCACTTTTGGCAAATACCTCCCTGGATGTTTTGGTTAGCGCGGCATCCGAAAAGTCTCCTGACCAGGTCCACCCTCCCACGGAGGCCAGTATTTTCAACCCGGGATTTTGTTTCTTAAGTTCATTCAGGGTACTGTAATTTTCCGTGTCTTTAGAAAAACCTTCAACTACTTTACCATTTTCAATATTGGCAAAAGCGTAGTAGATATGAGTAAACTTATTAGCTGGGATATCGGCTGCATTAATAAGCTTGTCTCCAACGAATACATAACCAATTACATAATTCTCATGGTTCTCAGGAGAAATCAATTTGTTCTGACAAGCTATAGCAGTTGAAACCAGAGTCAGAACCATACATATTGTTCGTATCATAATTATGCTTCATTTAAGAATCAGAGGCATATTGTATTCTCACTAATTTTGTTCATCTATATAATGTTAGGCTACAACGTTTTGTGTATGGTGTCGTAACTATCCCGGGGGAGCTATGCACTATACACCGGGTTGTGTTTTCGTTATTTATTCCGGATCGATTTAAATTTTCATACTTTTCTGTATTGACTTGGGGTGCTTCCAATGTTTTTCTTGAAAAATACTATAAAATTAGACGTATCACTAAACCCAAGGTGAAAAGCAATATCATTAATTGTTTTTGTGGATTGATTCAGCAAAGACTTTGATTCTAAAATAAGGTATTCTGTAATGATTTGTTTGGCCGTTTTTCCAGTTGCTTTTTTTACACATTCGGCAAGATAAATGGAACTGAAGTTTAACTTATTAGCATAGTATTCCAGTTTTTGTCTCTTAATTGTTGTTTGCATGATTAGGGCCTCAAATTGATACGCCACTTCTTCAACCCTCGAATTGACCACACTTTTAACTTCACCTTCTATAAACATTTGTTTGGCTTCAAAAAGCATAATTGTAAGATAAGAACGTATAATTTCAAGATTGTCCTTATTCAGCTTCTTGAAGTAGCCATAAATTTTATGCATATGGTCTATGAAGAAATTATTTTGTTCCTCCGTTAAGGTATATACCGGAGGACTGTTCACATTGAAATAGGGGAAGTTTTTTAAGAGACTATAGTTGGATGGTGCAATGTTTAAAAACTCAGAAGAAAAAACGAGACTGTAAGCAATGGTTTCTTTTTTAAAGCTTCTAACATCGAATGATACTACCTGATCAGGAGCAATGAAAACGATATCCACTTTCATGTCATTATACCTTGTACCGTCAACAGTCAAATTTGCATCATGATTATTGCTGATAACGATTTGGAAAAAACCGAGCTTACGGGAACTGACTTTTAGTGGAAGCTTTTGTTCGTTTATGCGCTTGTAGCTGAATTCCGCCAAATTCACAATATGAAAGTCTTTGTGTTTTTGGGTATGCGCAATGTGGCTCATTTCCAAATATGATGTAATATCCGGGCAGTAAATACCTTCATTTTCCTCCTTCATGTACTAAAACTAGTTAAAAACCATGAAATCAACTATTAAAACCTCATTTGTAATATGTATTTAATGTTTTTGGCTACCTAAATTTGTACACAATTATTCACACTAAAAAGGACGAAATATGATATTTAAAAAAAGATCAATCAAGAACTTCTTTTTTAATCTTTGGTATAAATTTGGCAAACCACCTTGGATTATCAACCAGGCACAACCTGATCTGATAGCAGCTGTAGAGAAAGGAGATGTTTGTGGACCTAGGATTTTAGATGTCGGTTGTGGTAACGGTGATAATGCAATTTATTTAACCAGTTGTGGCTTTGAAGTTACAGGAGTAGATGTTTCCGCCAAAGCCATTGAAATTGCCAAACAAAAAGCCAGTAAGGCAGGGGTAGATGTGACATTTATAGTGCTAGATGCATTAGAAATCGGAACTCTTAATAAAAAGTTTGACGCGGTAATCGACTTCGGGCTTTTCCACAATATTGCAGCCAATGCCCGTGAGCGTTATCTTGATGCACTTAGCGATGTTTGTGTTAGCAAGGGCCAATTTTTAATGCTATGTTTTAGTGACCAGGCAGGAGAATATGAAGTTTACCCTAAACGATACCCTAAACCAATGAGCCAAGATGAGATTCGTGCTGCCTTCGCTGAGGGTTGGAAAATTGAGTGGTTTCGTATGGGTGTGACCAAATCAAATGAGAAATACAAAGATTATTCGTCATGGCTAACGGCAATGACATTGATCAAATGAGATTACAATGATGCTATTCGCAATTATCTTTAAATGGAAAACTTAATAATAGAATATGAAAACCATGATCTTTAGCCTTCTGATTGCTTTCAGTGCTAACTTATTTGCTCAGACTCACGACAGTACAAAGAATTACTATTTAAATATTGAATTGAGTTTAATTCATCTCATACTTGGAGGTTTTGGAGGTACAGTCGGATTAGAAAAAAATCATTTCAGTTTTGGAGTGATGGGCTTTGGAGTAGAACTTAATCACACGTTGAAACATTACCTCATGGAGAATGCTGATGATCTAAAAGTATTTAACTGGGGAGTTGAATTATATTCAGATTATTATTTCAAAAAAAATCATAGAGGGTTATTTTTAGGATCATTATTAAGTCTTAACGGCTATCGATTTAATGATATTCCTGTTCCTCAGACAATACTTGCATTATATGCGGTTCCTAGAATTGGCTATAGAATATATCTTCCAAAAAAGCTTAAAACATTCTATTTTCAACCTGCACTTACAGTTCAGATTAAGGTTTGGGATAACGCAGATAAATTCTTGTATCGGGAAATAGATATGAATAGCATCTTCCTACTATCTCAACTAACGATTGGAATAAAAATATAATCTTTGTTTCGGCAGTGATTTATTCAATAAAAATCAAGTCTGCTTTCTCAATTCCATTCATCAAATCTGAGGTTTTGAATTGTTGCGTTAAATTCAAGAATTTAAGGCATATTATTCTAAGGAAACACAACGATCCAGATATGGCACGTGCCTCCGAACTTTAATTTTTACTTTTGTAAAGTAATGGATTTTAGCATCAGGTTCAAGAAGCACTTAGAGGCATGTGCTATATCGAATTGTGTGTGCAGTCTTTTTAGATCTCTACTACTAATTTACCTTTTGCCAGGTTGTTCTCCATGTATTGGTGAGCTTTGACGATTTGATCTAATTGGAATACTGAATCAATATTCAACTTGATATTACCTTTTTCTACTTTGTTGATAAAGGCCTGTAAAAGATCTTTCGATAGATTTTTCGATTCGCCCATATAGACAGTTAATCGACCCAGAGAAGGTATGTCACCCATAGGAGTAAAATTTTGTATTGTCCATTCGTTACCGAGTATTCCTGTCATACAGACAATGCCTTTGGATCCGATACATTTTAGAGAATCTTTCAATGTTCTTGTTCCAATGAGTTCCAATACCTTTTTGACTCCTTCGGGGAACAATTTACTTAGGAGGCTTGCAACAGACCCATCATCGATCAAAACATGATCAGCCCCATTTTCCTTAAGTGATTGTTCTTTGCTTGGGCTTCTGGTAGTAGAGATTACGGTGGCTCCCATTGTTTTTGCCAGCTGGCAAGCGAGCATTCCGATGGAAGAAGTTCCGCCACGAATCAGCAATGTTTCACCTGCTCTAAGCTCCAGGGCTTGATTCAAGGAACCTGAAACAGTTTGAAACATTTCAGGTATGGCACCAAGAGTACTCCAGGGTAAATTGCTTTCGAATGGAAAAACAATCTCAAACGGCACTAAACAATACTCCGAATATCCACCATCGAAAAATCGTCCCATCCCGCCCATAATAGCTGCCACTTGCTGGCCTTTTTTGAAAGTTCCGGATGGATCTTCCTCTACAATTCCTACGCACTCAATACCTTGAATACGCGGGAATTTTACATTTGGAGACTTCCCTTGCCTGGTGAATAACTCAGATCGATTAAGGCCAAATGATCTGACCTTAATGAGTACCCATTCCGATTTAACATCGGGAACGGGTACTTCCTGCATCTCAATTACTGATGGTTCTCCTGCTTTTGTTGTAACTGCAGCTTTCATTTTTTAAATTAATTCATCTTGTTAAACATGTAGCGATCGATTTTCCATGAACCATTTTCTTGTCTGAGTACAAATAGTTCCCTATTTTCTTCAGGAACTGTTTCACCTGATGCATGAATGAGAGTAGTGCCTTTGGACGTAGTTCGTACAAATGCATGGTCTCCAACTATTTCAATTTCGTCAATGTAGAATTCGATGTTGAGTTGAATAGCACTAAAAACGAATTCATAGGTTTCTTTTATCTGTTCTTGTCCGATCGCAGTAGGTGCGCCTGAAGGCATGAATACGCCATTTTCTGTGTAAAGTGACAATACTTTTTCAACATTTGATTCGTTCAGTGCATCTCTATAACTGAACAAGACTTTTTTAATTTCCCTTTGTTCTTTCTCGTTCATGATTTCTGTTCTTAAAGGTTTAGCGTTTTCGCTTAAATTTGACTTGGCCATTGTAACCAGAGGTAAAAGGGCCATCATTGTGATCATTAGCTTTTAAATTTTGTTTTTTGTTTAAATTTTGTTTTTTGTTTAATTAACTATTGCAAAGGTCGGGAGGAAAAAGCGTAGTAACCTTTGACCTTTTTTAAGAAAGAACCTTAAACTAGTTTAAGATTTAGCCTATTTGCCTACTTGTTGGCTTCGGATTCTACTCAAAAATTCAGGCGTAATTCCGATATAGGAGGCTATTTGAGTGCTGGATAGCCGATTGATCAAGTGTGGATAGTCTTTCACAAACCTGGTGTATCGTTCTTCAGCGGTAGTGCTGATTGTTTGAAGCAGGCGATTTTGTAATTCAACAAACTGATCTTCTGCAATCACCCTGAATGTTCGGTTGAATTTGAGATGATTGCCATAGAAAAAAAGTAAATCTGGTTTTGCGATTTGGATAATCTCAGATGGTTCTACTGCCTCGATATAAAGTTGGCTGGGTTGTTCTGTATGAAAGCTCCCAATATCTGAGATCCATTCATTTTCCACAGCAAACTGAATGTTGTGTTCCTTGGCTGCCTCATCCACTTTATACATCTTGAAACAGCCTTCAACCACGAAATTGTAATGTTTGCAAATTTCACCAGCAGCCAATATGTATTGTCTTCTTTTCACCTTTCTAACTGTCGCTCGTTCTTGAAGCTTCTCTATCTCTTCCTTATCTAATGGAATATATTTATTGAGATGTGATATGAGGCTTTCTATTTGCATTAATCAGATTGCATACAACAAACTAAATAAAAACCATATGGTGCCTGCCTGGCCGGTAGGCAGGTTTATTTCCCTTATAAATCTAGCTCAATTGTGTTTATCCGCCAAACTTGTCTGAATAAGCACCATTTGAAACAAAACGATTTGGAAAAATTGCAAGGTTTCAGGATTGTAAAAGAGCCAAAATTTTTATGGCACTTTACCGCTCATTTCGAACCTTTATGGACTGCTAATACCCTCCGCTCTATGTGCTCACGGTTTATCTTAATCCTTGACATAACGGACACTGAACCCTTTAACCCGAATTATCTGGTCAAGATCTTTATTGTGATATCGGAGTAATATGACACTCAATCGCTCAGCTTTATGAGCAAAAACACATTCTCCAAAATCCTTGTCTTCTGTAAGTATTATAGAATTGGACTCCTTGGAAATTTTAATCACCTCAGAATCTGAAACGTTTTGAAATCTTCTTAAATAGAAACAACCTTAAGTCCGGAATCTTTAAGAGCTGTGATAATTCGAAAATCAATGTTTTCGTCAGCCAGAATCATTCAGATAAGTCAATTACATCTTCATTGCCAATTACCTCGGCTGCATAATTGAGTACTGCATTAACATCTTCTTCCTGAAGATTTGGGAACATTTGAAGTATATCCTCTTTTGTTGCTCCTTCCGCAAGTTTTTTTAAAATATGCTCAACAGTTATCCGAGTTCCTTTTACAACAGGTTTGCCAAGCATGACCTTATAATCGGATGAAATT
>SDBV01005376.1_pt1 | contig 18117 bp, 15 predicted proteins | sample 2277081 | NCBI WGS metagenome assembly SDBV01 (sample SAMN10402039, study PRJNA504765) | marine sediment metagenome | isolation source: marine sediment core GS10_PC15, 223 cmbsf | place: Arctic Ocean: Southern Knipovich Ridge | collected 2010 | reverse complement strand
TTCTCGAACTACGCAGATGATCTCGTTGATCGCGGTTGCGCCAGGGGCGATTAGGGGTAATAATACTTGGGGCATCGTGGTACCTTTCGCTTATAGAAACTAACAAATTCAAGGTTGAAGGTATCATTTTATATTCCTCTTTGCACGCCTCAGTTACCCACGCCAATTCTCCGTAAATTATTGCTATCCAAACAAATACCTTGAGTTAGTCGCCAACGACAAAGTTCCGAGATCAGGAATTCTGATCCTCCGTCAGAACTCTTGCCTTCTCTGCATCCACGATGCGCGCCACAAGCTCATACCCTAGGACCACCGGGGCGCAGGGATTGACACCGGGGTGGCCGTGACGGAAGATCGTCTTGTTCGTGCCGCAAGGGAGCACGTCAATGCCCGTAGCAACAGATCCCGCGGTCCGCACTCGATGGGGTGACCTTCCGTTTCATCGCGCCCGGTCACCTCCGGCAAACAAAGGGCCTTGATCGGTAGAGAGCCATCAGAAACCTGCCCGAACTCCTCTATAAATTTCTCGTGTTTTTTCCAGGTAGTAGAGGAAATCCTGCCAACTGACTTCCGGCGGCACGTGGTGGTCCATCGAGGGCAGATATCGGCCGTGCTCGAACATGAATGGCAGCTTCGCCTCGAGCTCTCGATCGATCGCGTTCTGTCCCTTCGCTACCTCGCGTTTGTCTATACCACCGCAGATGATCAAATCCGGGTGCTCCCTTCGGATCTCTCGGATATCCATTCCCGCGGCGACTTCGAAGGGGAGCATGCCGTCAACACCTGCTTCGATGAACAAGGGTATGAGCTTACGCCCATCCCCATCGGAATCGACCAGCACACGACAGCCGGTGCGGGGTTTGAAAAACTCGATGAACTCCCGATAGTACGGGAGCATGAACTCTCGCACCATAGCAGGGGATATGAGAGGGCCGTTTTTATAGCTCATGTCTTCCCACATAAAGATGAAGTCGAAATCCAGGTCGTGCGCGATGCGCGTGTGGATTTTCTTCAAATACTCCAGATGGTACTCACTGATCAGATGGATGAGCCGCGGCTTATCGTAGAATGCGGTCAGCAGTCTTTCCACTCCCATCAGATCGCGATGCCATCCGAAGAAGCTGATCTCAACATTCCCCATCAAGAGGATGCTGTCACGCGCCGTTAAGGCGCCGGCGACCGCCGGCCAATGCGGTGGAAAGCGTCCTGGCGCGTCCGGGTCTAGGCGCGACTTCAGCGCCTCGAAGTCCTCTATGCTTTCAACGGGATGCTTCAGGAACCGGGGGAAGGCGGTTCGGTTCCGCGCGACTTCCTTGACAATCCCGTTCTCATCGCGGATGATGCGGGAGTCGCCGGACTCGGAAAGGACAGCAGGCTCGAACGCGGGGAAAAACCGCGTGTGCACGGGCGCCCGGTGGTAATAAGTGATCTCTGCTGCTTCCCAAGGCTCCTTGTTCGCAGGCATACCTTCCGTACGCCAACGCTCTATAGTTTCCGGCCAATAGCCCCATTCGAATTGGCAGACCGTCTGCGGGTGCCCTCCGTTCAGGATTTCTTTCAGTGATTCGCGGTGGTTCATGGAAGTTACCTTGATTGCTGTGAAAATAGCTGCGATTTCTCGACGGTTATTCCGTAGAGAAGCGGATAATATTCTGCGCGAAGCGATTCGAACGCGATATTTACGAGTCTCCTCCGGCTGTCGACGTAGGCGACAAAATGATTTACCTGATACACCTCCCAATCCGGATCGATGGTGAGCACGAGTACGCGATCCGTGGCAACGGCCAGGGGATTGATCCGCGAGTTTATCGCTATCATACTGGCGGACGCCAACTCGATCCCGTTGCGTAGCTGTATCTCCTGGACCGTTCCATCCTCGTAGTTCAGCACGTAACGGCCAAGCCTCTCACATGAGGCGCCTCTCACTGGGTACCCGTCGAAGTAGGTGGTATGACCGAACATGTGCAGCGCGGATGTGTTCATGTCGACCGGGATCTCCACCTTTCCGCACGCACCTGCGAGAATTATCGGCGGTCCTGCGCTGATTAGGACAGGAAGGTCGGCAACGCGTTCGATGTCCCGCGAGATGATGGGGCCCGTGTTCCTGATGCCCGATCGCAGGGGGGTCCTTGCAAACTTCTTTATGTTTTCAAGCGCATGCGTCCAGGCGGCCTGTTGAGGTAGGCTGGATTTCAGTGGGGTAAGATCGAGGGGGACCAACTGCGCCGTCACATCACGCGCCCGGGCATGCGCTCCGACTTCGTCCATTCTGCAGGCGGGGCCGCAGGGCGCGTCGATGAGGTCAAAAAATTCTGACATCACTTGGTACATGGGCTTTCGCTCTCGATTCCGGTCGACGAGGCCATCCGAGAGGAGGCCTTCCTCACACCCGGGCAGTCCTCGCGAAAACTGGTAGATGTCCTGCCACTGCCACCAACACATACCGGCAAACGATGGTTGGGATTCCGCCCCGTGCGCGCGTCGTGCGATGGTCTTCTTGAACCATTTAATGAGATTGGGATTGTTGTGGATGTACCACCCGCCCCATTCCGTGAACACCAAAGGCTTGCCCTGAAGGACGTCGATCGCTTTTTCAAGGGCCTCCGGCTGGTAGGAGTAGGGGTGCTGGGTGTAGAAATCGAAATTGCAGCGGTCGAAAACCTCTTTGGCCTCCTTCGACTCCATGCAGTTTGCCCCGGAAACCAGCCGGGTAGGATCGAGTTCCTTGCAGAGATCGCGGCCATTTATCAGGTACGCTCCTGCGTTGGAAAGAACACACTCGTTGAAGAAAAGCCAGGCAATGACGCTCGGGCTGTTACGGTCGCGTAAAACGATGCGGCGCATAATCTCCAATGCCTTCCCTGTTACTGCATCGTTTCCCATGTCCGACCACCAGAGCCCCGGCTCCTCGGACACCATGAGGCCGATCCTGTCCGCCGCTTCAATGGTTTCCCGACTGTGGGGATAATGAACGAGCCGCACGAAATTCGCGCCCATCTGCTTGATCAACGTGAGGCCGCGCTCGATCTGGCCAATCGTTAGCGTGAAGCCGGAGGAATCCCCCCACATCTTGTGCCGGGCCACTCCTTTGAGGAACACCTCTTCTCCATTCAGGAGAAATCGGGACCCCCGCGTTCGAAAATCACGCACTCCGACCTTTCGGCTGACCTCGTCCTTGCGCTTGCTCGCCTGCACCGAGATTTTGAGATCATAGAGTGATGGCTTTTTTGGGCACCAGAGCTCGGGATTGTCGAGTCTGAAAGTGAAGCACACCTGCTGTGATTCTCCATCAACATGCACTACCCGGCCATCTGAATACGCCGTGACGTTCCGACGGGACAGGTCGAACGACAGTGAGGCGTCTACAGGTACTCCCGTCCTGTTGGAAAGCCATACGGTGAGCGCACAGTCGCTGGCCGTGAAGTCGGGACGACAATCGGCACGCCACTGAAAGTCCTCAACAAATAGCGCCTCCCGAATATCAACGGAAACCGCGCGCGTTATGCCGCCGTAATCCTCCCATCCCCCCGTAGGGCCGTATTCTGCGGTGATATCCCGCACCACGACGCGCAGCGTGTTGCGTGAAGGCTTCAGGTGAAGAGATATGCTTCTCACGCCGCACCTCCTCCCCACCTTATGTGTCATAAGTACAAGGTAAATCGACGGCGCGTCAAGTTTCCCTGCGGATCTTCCGTTTGGCGAAGAGGAGCGCTCACAATCCTTGTCCTTCCCGATTCGGAACAGGCATGGTAGAGTATTTCTTGTTCCAATCGATCCCATTAGTCTTTTTAATTGTTTCTTCCTCGTCATTTAGTTGAGGGAAAAAAGTTCAGGATGCCCTGGTGCTTATACCTGGTCACCATTCCACATTTCGTAATCTCACGGGTGTGGGCTACCGATGGATCACACTTTGTCGGTACAAATGTCGGCCGGCCCCCTGAGCCGAATCCCATTTTCGACCATCCGGGCATCTGCTGGTGCCGCAGGACTCGTACTCCTTGCCGCAGTATGCCTCGTTTTGTATCTTTCCCCTGATTTTTTCTTCAAGCCGCCTCGGGGCCTGACTCTGACTCGCTCTCCGGGGCGTGGGCCATGTTTCGCCACGATTTGAGCCGCACCGGCAGCTCTGACGCGAGCGGCATCCCGCTCGAGGGCGAGCTGAAATGGGTTTTTGCCACGGGCGCCCCGATACACTCATCGCCGGCGGTGGATGGTACCGTGTACGTCGGCTCCCGGGACTCAAAGCTCTACGCCCTGGACACGGCCACCGGCGCGCAACTTTGGCACATCACCACCGGCGATAAGATTACTTCATCACCGGCCGTGGCCGGCGGAACGGTGTATGTAGGGTCCCATGACGGCAATCTGTATGCCGTCGAATAGGGACGGGATCCGACGTTGCTCGCAGGGGCTTGTGCTAACGGTCCAACTCGATCGTGAGCGCGTAAAGCAGCGGAAGCCGTTCCTCGTCGCCTGCCAGCCGAAATTGTATCTCCTTTACGAGCCTCGATGAAGAAGTCGGAACATGACGGTAGTATCGCACCTGTGAGAGGTTGAAATCCGGGTCTTTAGCGCACTCGACTACGACCGGCGCTTCGATAGCGATCGGATCGATCCGGGAGCCTTCGTAGACCTGGTTGGCCCGGGCCACGTTAAGGCCGTTTCTCAATTCCACCCTCTCCCGGGAGCCGTCACCGAAAACGATGAGGTACTCCGCGATGGCCTCACCAAAATCCCCGTTTACCGGATAGCTGACGATCGATACATGACCCAGAAAGTGCAGGGCCGACAATGGCTGTCCAATCTCGATAATTTCCCGCGGGGTCTCGCGGGTCAGCACGATCGGTCTCGCCGCACCCGCCAGAGGTCGAAAGGGGATGGCCCCGATCGACACACCGGAAGGCGCCCTTGGGCCGGTAGGCGCGCAGCTCCGAGGGCACGCGGACCGAAGGCAGCAATTCGACTTCCGGATGCGGGCCGGCGACGATTTTTTGAAAAATGTCCCGCATAGCATAGTAATCCGGCTTTTTTTCGCGCCCTTCCGTGACCAGTCCTTCCGAAAGAATGCCCTTCTCGCAGCCGGGTAATCCCCGCCCGTATTGGCGCATATCGGCCCATTCCCAGTAAGCGATGCCGTTGAGGTGATCGGCGTCGCCATCCCGGAACGCCGCGGCCCGGGCGAAGGAATCTCCGAATATATGCAGCAGGCCTTCGTTGTTGCGACACCACCAACCGCCCCATTCCCCGAAAATGAGCGGCTTGTCGTCAAACACCTTCATGACCTGCTCGAACCGTTCTACCGTGGCCGTGTAGGGATGAAAGTCGTAGAAGTCCATGCCCCCTTCGACGTACGGGCGCTTGCCGTCTTCGGGTTTATCCGTGAACAGGTGAGAAAACGACAGAGGCCTCTCGGCATCCAGGGCCCGGCACTCCGCCGCGCCGCAGAAACCCGGAATCGAGATAACATTCGTTTCCCAGCAGCCAGGCCACCACGGCGGGCGAATTGCGGTCGCGACGTATTATCCGCCGCATGACTTCGATGCTGCTCTGCTTATGGGCTTCGAATTGATCCGGCGTGAAGGCAAGGTGGCGGATGTTCCAGAGCCCCGGTTCTTCGGTCAGCATGAGGCCCAGTTCTTCGGCGAGGTCGATGATATAGCGGTGGCAGGGATAATGGACCAGGCGAACGTAATTCGCTTCCATATCCTTTATGGCGCGCATGTCCGCTTCCATCTGCCGCGGGGTGAGCGTGCATCCCTGCCCCTCCCACATGTCGTGCCTGCAGACACCCTTCAGAAACACGGGCTTTCCGTTCAGGAGGAAGCGCCGGCCGGCAACCTTGAATTCCCTGAAGCCGATCCGCTCCGTTCGCCGGTCGCAAATCGCGCCTTCCGAGTCCCGCAGCACCAACGCCAGCCGATACAGGTGAGGATTCTCCGGCGACCACAGCGCGACATTCGGTACCTCGAATTGTAGAATCACGGGGGCAGATTCTTCGGCGGAAGGCCGAGCCGTCGCCGTGGCCTCCGAAGGCGAAAGAGCAACGGCGTCTTCGTCGCCGTAGTGAAGCGCTCAGGCAAGTCCGACGTCAACGGCCGAATCGCCGGCGTTGCTCAGGAACACTTCGACGCGGCAATGGGCCGTGAGCAAGTCCTCTGAAAGGCGCGTCACCACATGGACGCCTTCAATGCGTATCCTGTCGGTGACCTCGAGATACACCCCGCGAATCAAACCGCCGTAGGTTTCCCAACCGGGAGAGTACCCGAAAATGGCCCCGAAGTCCCGCAAAGTCACTTTCAAACGTCCGGGCCGACCGGGACTGACAAGCTCCGTAACATCGAATCGATAGGGCACAAAGGGCAGGATATCCTCGCCCACTACCACGCCGTGGAGCTCGACGCTGGCGGTGTTGGCGACGCCATCGAAACATAGAAAAACCCTTTCGCGGTTCGAAACGGTTACCGGAGGCAAATCTCTTTCGAGGCAGGCCGCCGAATTACGTCGCTATCGAAAGCGGCCAGGTATGATCCATCTGCAAATTATGTATGTAGTGCTCGATAACGTCGCGAGCCCGGTCGAGCACATAGCGCTCGGGGTCGCTCACCAGATCGAAACGCCTGATGTTGGCGAACATCGTCAGGCAAGCCTGTTTCATCTCCGCCTCGCTGATGACGTAATGCCCGCATACTCTGGCTACGACGGACATCAGATAGCTGTCGTTCCTCACGGCGTCGTCGGACCAGCCGCGATACTCTTCGGTAAGCCATTTACGCCATGAGGCCTTTTCCATTACCAGGCGCTCGAGCGATCCCCTGAAGCCAGAAGCCTCGCCTGCACCCAACCGTGCTTCTTGCACGAGCTTCTCTTCCATGCCGGCCAGATCAATGTAGGCTGTCGTCTCGACAAGCCCGAACTCGGGCGCCACATTCATCCCGGAAATCCCGATTTCCGGGTGGATGCGGCAACAGTCGGCATCCAGGTAATCGGCGTTGTGCTCCTTGAATCCTATCCCGTAATCTGCGGCGATATTTACCAATCGGGCCGTACTCTCGCTGTTGAACGAGCCCGCGTTGCGATCCAAGCGCGTCAGCGTGCCGGTCTGACCGACAACGCAGGTCGGAAGGGGAAGCCGCTTTTCCGCCAGACTTCCGGTCAATCGCGCGAGAAAGTCTTCGAAGCTGGACTCCGATGTCAGCCCGCCCTTGATGTCCTCGGTGCCCACTTCGTAATCCACGGGCCCGGCCCCGATTTCGTGCCGGTAGTGCTCGCAGAAATCCATCAGCTCTACCGTCCATTGAATCAACTCTCGGCTGCTGAAGGCGTGCGGGCACTTGGTGGGGTCGATATGCAGGTAGTTGAATCCTGCCTTGATGTCGGCTTCGAAAGACCGGCGCGCCAACAGCATGGCCTCTTCCACCGGGAGAGCCTGATCGAGCTCCGCGTTTCTCTGCCAGGGGCCTCCGTGATCCCGGCAGATAAACAGGGGACCGCCGTATCCCGCGTCGGAGGCGCCCTTTCTCAAAATTTCCACGAACCCGCTCTGATCCATGCCCCCCATGAGGTAGCCGTGACCGAGAGACTTCGAGTCCACTTGATTTCGCGATGCAATGGAAATGGGAGGGCACTGACAGCGCACGCAGGCCTCAAAGGCAGCCTTGATTACGTTCAGCGTTACCGGACCGATGCCGAGAAACGTGCACCGCCGGCCCTTCTCCCTAAGCTCGTGAACCAGATCTCGAAATAGCACATGCATAGTAGCTCTCCCCTTCCACCCGCCTCGAAGATGCGGATCCTAAACCAACTGTTGTCGCGCAACGTCCACAACCGCCGCGATGTTTTCGGGCGGTGTTTCCGCCGGCGCCGCACCGGCCGGCGCCAGTATGTAGCCACCGCCGTCGAACAGATTCAGCAGATAGCGTACTTCCCGCTTCACGTCTTCGGGGCTTCCGAGAGGCAGGGTGCTTTGGCTTCCAAGCGCGCCCCAGAACGTGAGATCTTTTCCATATTCTCTTTTGCAGAACTCGACATCCATCGCCTCCGGTTGGAGGGGGTGCACCACTTGCACTCCGATGTCGATGAGGTCGGGTAGCAGGTCGGTGATATTGCCGCAAGAGTGGATTTCCACGATCAAGCCCGCCTCGCGGGCGGCGGCGTAGGTCCGACGATAGTATTTTTTGTAGAGCCTGCGCCAGCGCTCGGGCCGAATCATCAATCCGTCCTGAAAAACCCAGTCATCGCCGAATCGTATTCCGTCGACCCCGCTGCCCGCCAGTTGTTTAGTCGTGCGGCAGGAAAACTCGGCCAGACCGTCGGTCAAAGCTTCGATAAACTCCGGTTCCCCGGCGATATAGGCCAGATAGTTTTCGAATCCGCACAGTCCCCATCCGTGCTGAAACAACCCGAACCCTTCGGCTTCCAGATAGTGATCCGGGAATCGCCTCCTGATCTCGGTTACGTGGTCCCACCGGCCGGTCAGCGAACCGTCTGGAAACGTGTAGCCTTCCAGAGAAGGCGCCTTTATAGGTGATTCCACCAGTTCACCCCAGTCCCCCACGCTGTAGTCTCGCGGGCTGCGCTGCCAAACCGTTCCCAATTCATCCCGCACGAGCCTGGAGGGCAGATCGACGTCCTCATGCTCTCCGGGCGCTTGCGCGCTTACCCGCACCAGGTGATCCTCGATCGCCTCGAACCAATCATCGGTACCGTAGTAGTCGATCAGCTTTTCTTTGGTGGCCTGGACAAGGTCGAACTGCCAGGGGATCGCATCCAGAGGCTTGCGCAGGATTGCAGCCAATACTCGTTCACGCTTGGTTAACATTGAGCATCACTCTCCAAAAGTAAAAGAGGAAGTACGATTCTGCACGATCGCCGATCGGGACACGGCGTCGCTGCCCACGCGCACTATGTTCCTCCGATGTGGCTCGCTTTATCAATGGATTGCTCGATTTGATTGCCGCACCTTATCAGAACCGTGGAATCTGAACAACAGCCTTGCCAGGATTCGCACGTGGCTATGAGCAATAGAAGGGGAAATTAGCCGAGCGCTATCGAAGATCCGGGAACTACATGAACACTTGACGTGTCGGGTCGCGCGGTGTGTAATACCACTGTCGTTCGGAGAGCGGGTGCATCTCCTCGAGGAGCAGGAATGACGAATTGCATAATACCGTATATACCCCACTCTTGCGCGCTGGTCTGGCACCGGATCGAGTCGGAAAGCCCGTGCCGCCGAAGATACACCTGAGCTTCACCCCGCGCTGGTTCGCCCGAAGGATGGAGCTCGACTACGGTCCGGCCTGGCACACCGACCCGATATACCGGCAGAAGAGCTTCGTCCGGATGGCGGAAACGCTGAACCGTGAGTTCCCCTCTCTCAAACCGGGCGGGGACACCACGCGGATCATCGGCGGCATATCCCAGATCGGGTCGTGCACCCCGATGGCCGCACTCTTCGGGCAGCGGGTCGAGTACGGGGCGGACAGGTGGCCCGACAACAAGGGGCGGACGCTCACCGACGAGGAAACCGACGCGCTCGAAGTTGCGGACATCCTCGATCACCCGTTCTACCTCGATCTCGTCCGGCAGATGGAGATCATCAAGCGGGAGTGGGGCGTGGTCGAGGGGGAGCTGAACCTGCAGGGGATCCTGAATACCGCCTTCCGGATCCGCGGGCAGGACGTGTTCGCCGACATGTACCTCAATCCCGCGCGGGTCCATCATCTCCTGGACGTGGTGTGTCAAACCACGATCCTCTTCAACAACGAGCTCGCGCGCCTGCAGGCGGAATACGGGTGTGTGAAGCGGCACTTCGTGACCTCGAATTGCGTGGGGAACATGATTTCGGAGCGCCATTACCGGGCTTTCGTCATGCCCTATGACCGGAAGCTGCACGATCACTACACCTTTTTCGGCATCCACAATTGCGGCTGGAATGTGGACGCCTACGCGAAGGCGTACTCGGAGATCGGGAATATACTCTATCTCGATTTCGGGTTCGATTCCGATCTCACGGCCCTCGCAAGCTGTTCGCCGGCACGGTGCTCACGCTCATTTACAACCCTCAGGACATGCTCGGCATAGAGCGGAGAAAATTGGTGAAGGACCTCGAGTACGTTCGCGACGCCCTCGGGACATGCGCTATTCTCCTCGGGTCGATGGATGAACGGTCGCCGAACAGCTGCGTGCACGATTTCTTCGGGACCGCCGCGGAGGTGTGGAGTATGAGCCAGGAAGAGCTGGTACCGTGGGTGCCGTGTACCTGATTCCGTGAGAGTGGTTTACCGGAGGGAGCGATGGGTCTGAGCGGGAGGGAACGGGTGCCCCAGCAGGACAGACCGACGGAGAACATCGTCGCCATGTATCAGACCGATGTGCGCTGACCGGGCGGCACGTTCCGGGCGCTCAACCGGCATTGGGGCGCCGGGGGTTCTTTGCATCGGGCAGATCGTGGCCGACGTGGTGGCGATGCCGCTCCGGTCGCTCGACCTTAGGGAGGACACTACGAGCGTCGCGTCCCTCGAGGTTACGAACGGGGGCGACGCGTTCAACACCGCGATCGTCCTCGCGCGGCTCGGTGTGCGAACCGCGCTTTGCGGCCAGGTGGGTGCGGACCCGTTCGGGGAGATGCTGCTCGGCATCGCCCGAAGCGACGGCGTGGAGATCGACCGGGTGATGGTGAGCGAGATCGACCGGACCTCGGTCTGCATCGTTCTCATCGACACGGCCGGGGAGCGGGTGTTCGTGTACTACGGCGGCGCCAACGCAACGTTTGGCCGCGGAAGCGTCGATCTCTCAGGGCTCGACGGCATCGGTATCATGCATTTCGGCGGGGTCTACAACCTGCCCGCTCTCGAGGGCGAGTGCATGACCGAGCTCCTCTCGCAGGCGCGGGAGCGCGGGATTGTGACCAGCATGGACGTGACGTGGGACAGCCGGGGCCGGTGGCTCGAAACGATAGATACGGCGCTCCCGCATCTGGACTATTTCCTTCCGAGTATGAACGAGGCGCGGATGATCTGCGGGACCGCGAAGCCGGAAAAGGCAGCCGATTTCCTCCTCGCCCGCGGGGTCCGCCGCGTGTGCATCAAGCTCGGCCCGGAGGGGTGCCTCATCGCCGACGGGGACGGACGGGAGAGGGTGGCGGGCTTCGCGGTCAAGAAAGTGGTCGACACGACCGGAGCCGGGGATTCGTTCGTCGCGGGTTTTCTGGCCGGATACGTCAGGGGCTGGTCGTTCCGGGAATGCGCGCGCATGGGAAACGCCGCGGGCGCGCTCGCCGTTCAGAACGTGGGGGCCACGGCCGGAGTTAGGAGTCTCGAGGAAGTCTACTCGCTGTACAGGTCGCAGGGGAGGGAGTAAACATATGAAAAGGGTTAAGATCGCGGAAGTTCTGAAGGAATGCAGGAGCAAACGGACGGCGATACCAGCATTCAACTACTCGGACATGTGGGACCTCAAGGCCATCGTCGCCGCAGCATCGGCGAAAGAGGTTTCGATCATGGTTGCCTCCAACCCGTTCGTCGCGACGCGTCTGGGGCCGCCGCTCTGCGAAAATATGGTTCAGGCGCTGAGAAAGGACCTGAAGATCGACGTGTATCACCATCTCGACCACAGCGTCAGCGTGGAGCTCTGCGTCAAGGCGGTCGACGCCGGGTACGATTCGGTGATGATCGACGGGTCGAGCCGGGATCTCGCGAGCAACATCGCTCTTGTCCGGGAAGTGGTCAATTACGCCCACGCGCGCGGGGTTTGCGTAGAGGCCGAGATCGGCCGGATCAAAGGCATGGGCGTTGAAGGCCGCTACGACGGTGGCGACTACCTGGCGCGCGTCGACGACGTCGTGGAGCTCGTGAGCAAGACCGGCGTGAACTCGGTCGCGGTCGGCATCGGCACCGCCCACGGCTTCTACGAAGGCGAGCCTCAGCTCAACTTCGACCGACTCGAGCAGATAGCCGCGGCTGTGGACATACCGCTCGTCCTGCACGGCGGCACAGGGCTCGCGGACTCCGACATACGGCGAGGCATCCGCAGCGGCATCTCCAAGGTGAACATCGGGACGATCATACACGTGACCTACATGAACGCGCTCAGGGACGTTCTTAACGGGGCAGGCGAGAGGCCCTACACCCTCGATGTCATGCAAAAAGTGCTCCCCGTGGTTGAGGCGGTCATTTCGAACCGGATCGACGCCGTGGAGCTTAGCGAATAACTTTTCTGGAGGAAGAAGTATGGGAAAATCAGGTGCGGTGACCTTCGGGGTCATCATCGGGAACCGGGACGTCTTTCCGCGTGAGCTCGCGGCGAAGGGGAGGAAGGAGGTGCTCTCCCGGCTCGAGTCGGCCGGGGTGGAGGCGGTGGCCGTGTCCGAGTCGGAAACCCCTTCCGGGGTGGTGGAAACCATAGCCGACGCGGAAGCGTGCGCCAGGCTGTTCCGCGGCCGGAGCGGCGACATCGACGGCGTGTTCGTCTGCCTCCCCAACTTCGGCGACGAACGCGCGGTCGCCAACGCCATCAAGTGGTCGGGGCTGGATGTCCCCGTATTCGTGCACGCGTATCCCGACGAACTGGGTGCACTCTCGAACAGCGAGCGGCGTGACGCGTTTTGCGGGAAGCTCTCCGTGTGCAACAACCTGCGGCAGTACGGAGTGAAGTACTCACTCGGGCGGAGTCACGTGGTCCACCCGTCCTCGGAAGAGTTTGTCGCGGACGTAACCTGGTTCGCGACGCTCTGCCGCGTCGTGAAGGGGGTGAAAAACGCCCGCGTCGGGTGCCTGGGGGCACGCACCACCGCGTTCAACACCGTGCGCTACAGCGAGCGGCTGCTCGAGGCCGCGGGCGTGAGCGTCGAGACGAAGAGCCTTCTCGACGCCGTGAGCCAGATGCATAAACTCGGGGACGGAGAGGCCCGGGTGCGGGAGAAACTGGAGGAGCTGGTGGGATACGTACCGGGCACCGAACGGGCGCCGAAGCCGGCCGTTCTCGCGAGCGCGAAGCTCGCGGTGGTGCTCGAGGAATGGATCAGGGATTGCAGGCTCGACGCGGTCGCGATTCAATGCTGGCCCGCGATGCAGGACGCCATCCAGATGTTCCCCTGCAACGTCATGAGCCTGCTCAGCAACGGCCTCGTACCGGCGGCGTGCGAGACCGACGTTATGGGCGCCCTGGCGATGTACGCTCTCCAGCTCTCCGGGGGCAGCCCGTCGGGCGTGTTCGACTGGAACAACAATTTCGGCGATGACGGGAACAGGATGATCCTGTTCCACTGCGGAAACTGTCCGGTCTCGATGATGAGCGAGGCCAGCACCGGCTTCAACATGATCGCATCGAAGTCCCAGGAGGAGCGGTTCACGTACTGCACGATTCACGGTGCGATGAAGCCTGGCAAGATCGCCTTCGCCCGGCTCGCGACCGACGAGATCAACGGGAAGATCCGCGCGGTCATCGGTGACGGCGAGATTACAAACGACACCATCGAGACCTTCGGATCGACCGGGGTGCTCAGGGTAGGGCGCCTGCAGGACCTGCTGTACGTGCTCGCGATCTCGGGCTTCGAGCACCACGTGGCGCTCAACTACGGCGCCCGCACCGACGTCCTGTTCGAGGCGTTTACGCGCTACCTCGGGTGGGAAGTCTACTACCACGACGCGGACACCACCGACCCGGCGCTTCAGGCGGGAACGAGGCGGTACTCGCCTTGGTGAGGCGCGGGGGCCGCACCGACGACGTCCGGGCTGATCAGTCTCACCGCGGGCCTGATGGCCCTACCTGAGGTTTTTTGAAAGCCACGGGATCGACTTGCTGCCATCCCACATGTGCTCGCCGTGAAAGACGTGATGCACCAGCCTGTCGCCGGCGCCGAATATCTCGTAGGCCCCGCGCGTAATTTGCACCTGCTCTTCGGTATTGACTACGCCTCTCTCGCCATTGAGCGAGTCCTTGTCCCCGGTCTCAATGAACAGGGGACGCGGAGCAATCAGGGCCCCTATGTCTCCCATGTCAACCAGCTTCCACAGATTGGGTACGTAGTTGCAGGAGCAGTTGCCGTTTAATTTAAGCAGGGAGTCGCGGTAGCCGTAGTAATAGCCGCTGATCACCGCGCACTGTACCCGCTCATCAAGAGCTGCCAGCCACAGCGTTTGCAGCCCGCCTCCTGACAGTCCGGCGCTGCCGATTCTCCGGCCGTCGCACTCGTCCCTGAACTCTACGATGTAATCGATCAGGCGCATCAGATCCCAGGCCCACATGCCCGTTAACGTCTGACCCAAAGGTATGGCCATGTTGTTCAGCTCGCGGCATGAACCGTGCGGAAAGTCTTGCTCGATATTCTGATGCATCCACTCTCTTCTCTCTCCGAACCCGCGCGCATCGGGGCAGAAGACGACGAAACCCTTTTTTACCAGCTGCACGCCGTAATCGTAGTTGTGCTGATGGATGGTATCTGCCAATTGCGGAATGTCGTTCCTGCCCGCAATCGCAAGTTTCCCCCCGCTTGAATGCCCGTGGGGAGCAATTAAGGCCGGTGCCGGCCAATCGATTTCTTTCGGAGTGAAGGCGTAAAGCGGCATAATCACGTCGGGCTCGGTCTGGATCTGAATCCGCTCTCTCACAAAATCTCCGCAATCCACGGTTTCGGTGATCTTCGGTTGCAGTGCCGCCGGGATCATGGTGTCGACTCCCGTAATCTGCCGCAAAAGTGCTTTGAGCTCGCGTGCCCAGGGGTAATATTCAGCCGCGTTGTTGGCCGAGAACCCCATCTGACGGCCAAGGGCATCGTATCGCTTCAGGAAATACTCCCGGCAGGTGAAAAACTCGCCGAACTCGATTTCCTCGAATGCACGCGATTCGGTGTTATTAGTCATGATATGTCCTTTCAACGCCTCTTCACAAAAACACGACCCTCGGCCGCTGGTGTACAACGGACTGTATCTCGAGTTTGCGCGTGCAGTCTACCATGAATTCAAGAACCTGTATGGGTTGGGGCGCTGATCCGTGCGATCCCACACGGGCTGATGGGCTGATAACGGGCTTGACAAACTCCGCTCCATGTGGCTCCTGATGAGAAAAATTACCGGGAAAGCCGAAGAAAATTTGTCACCCCAGGATTCTGGAGAAGATATAGTCCAGATAGCTTTTCTGTCTGGTTTCTGACCTCCGCAATCTGACTTCTTGCCTCTCTGCGGTGCGTGTAAAGAGGAACTCTCGTATGAACGTTGTAGAGCGAACCAAAGCGACATTTGCATTCGAGCCTGTGGACCATCTGCTGCGGACGTGTTTCTATTTCTGGCCCCAGGCCATCGAGCGCTGGCAGCGGGAGGGACTGGGCGGAGGGTTTTCGGGATCGGTGACGGCGGAGCAAGGGCAAGCCAATCCCTTCCACTTCGATCCCTCGCCCTGGGTCGGAGTCGGGCTGGAGTTAGGTTGGGTGGACACGCCCTTTATGCCCCCGTATGAGGAGAAGGTGCTGGCGAGCGAGGGAGACATCGACACCGTGCAGGACCGGAACGGCCAGATCAAGAGGGTTGTCCGGGGGATGGTGCACGGGTTTATGCCGACGTATCTGAAGAACTGCGTGGAAACCCGCGAAGATTGGGAGAACGATGTGCGACCCAGACTGGATCCGGACACGCCGGAGCGCTGGGCGGGATTCGAGGAGCATATCGCCCAGACCGTGCCCCGGGTCAAGGCAGGAAAGGCGCTGGTTACGGCGAGTATCATCGGCGGGTATATGTACCTGCGGGATCTGTTTGGGCCGGAGAAGCTGTTATATGCGTTCTACGACGATCCGGGATTGGTGCACGATTGCATGGCTGCGTGGCGGCACTTGATGAGTACGTGTCTGAAGCGGATTCAGGCGCGTATGCCGTTCTTCCGGTTCTTCCTTGCGGAGGACATCTGCTATAAAACCGGCCCGTTGATCTCGCCCGATATGGTGCGAACGTTCTTGCTGCCGTACTATCGGGAAGTGCTGGAGGAACTGCGAAAAGGACAGCAGGAGCGGCTCTACTTCGAGGTGGATACGGACGGAAACCCGGGGCAGGTGATCCCGGTGTATCGTGAGATCGGGCTGGATGCGATGAGCCCCTTTGAGGTGGCTGCCGGATGCGACGTGGTGCGGATCGGACGGGAGTATCCGGATTTGGTGATCCGAGGCGGGATAGACAAACGCATCCTGGCCGCCGGTCCGGAGGCGATTGAACGGGAGCTAAAGCGCATTATGCCGGCAATGGTGGAGCGAGGAGGATATATCCCCTCCAGCGATCACGGCGTGCCGCACGATGTGTCGCTCGCCAATTATCGGTACTACCGGGATCGGATCGTGGAACTGGATCATAGATGATTTTCAGGTTAAATGTTAGCAGGAGGGTGGAAAATAAATCCCCCACCCTCCTGCTGCTGCTTGCCGCTAATCCTGTATCAGGACTTGCGGAAGCTCTTTCGGCGGTGGCTACTAATACCTAGCCTACCTAATGTCCCATCTCCTTCTTCAGGTTCTGGTCAATCCACATGAGGTCATACGGTGGATCATGAATAAAATAGTAATACTCACCTTCGTAATTCTTTACCCACGGCCACCAATAGAGATACACGTTCATCCAGGAGATAGGAATGGCGACAACCTCCTCACGCAACTCTATGAAAAGCTCCTCCAACATGGCCGCTCGCTCATCATTATCAACCGTAGCCGCGGCCTTCTTTATGCGCTCGTCATAAGAGGGGTTTGAATAATGACTATAGTTGCCCCCGCCCTTGCTGGAACCGAGGCTTTCTAGACGGGATAACCCAGGGGAATTGCCCCACCAATTTAACCATATATCCCAGCGGTCCGGGTTGTCCCGTGCTGTTCGGCCTTGAATGCCCAGGTCAACCACTTCTAATTCCAGGTCGATGTTAAAGGTCCTCTTCCACTCGCCGGCAAGCATCTCCGCTACCTCTGGGCCGAGAGGCCGGGTGCCCGTGAGCAACCTTGCCTTAAAGCCATCGGGGTAACCGGCATCAGCCAACATCTGCTTGGCCTTCACTGGGTCATACTTGACAAGTTCCTGGGCTGACGCGGGAAGTCTTTCATACGGAACGTAGCCTTCAGCACCAGCGACCAGTGGCCAGTCAAGGGTTGGATTGGGTAGTCCGCACACCGTCTTGGCTATGCCTTCCCGGTCGGTGCCGAGGAACAGAGCTCGCCGAACCTCTTTGTTATCAAAAGGCGGCTTGTCGACCCTCAGCTGGAATCCCCACACACCAGGCATGAGTATCGGCTGCTTTTGCAGCTCAGGAGTTGTTTTAGCTAAGGACTCCTCGTGCACCCAATCAGCGTAGAGGTAGGCGTCAATCTGCGCCGTCCGCAGGGCGGCTACTGCCGTAGCTTCATCGGGCATGACAGGATATGTTAGCTCGTCTACAAACGGTATTTTATATTCCTTGCCGTTGATGGTTGTCTTGCGCCAGTAAAGAGGGTTCGGTTCGTAAGTTATGTAAGCACCGGGGGTATACTCCTTGATTGCAAATGGTCCGGTGCCGACTATGTTCTTCCAATCCCTGGGACCGGCTTCAACCGTTTCAGGGGGTATCTGCTGACCCCATATAACAAAAGTAACATGCATCCACCATTCGGCATGGAAAAATTTGGTTTTAATAACAGCCGTGTATTTGTCCTCGGCGGATACGGACTCTACCCAGTCCATCGCTTTTACCCCGGGGGAGGTGGTGCCCTCTAGAGAGCGGTTGAAGTTAAACACGAAGTCATCGGCGGTGTATTCCCTCGGTTCCATGACTTTATTTATGCTCATACCCGACCATTGAACACCGGGGCGTATGTGGAAGACTATCCTGTCTGCAAAAACCTCCCACCTTTCGGCCAAAGAGCCGACCAGTAGCTTCGGCGGGGGCCAACCGGCGACATCCCAGCCCCATTCATTGGTGCCTCTGGGTCCATACTCCGCCAGGCCTCCCGTGAGAATGCGGTCGCAAACGTGGTTGAGCCAATACACCATGGGGTACTGACCGTTGGCCGGGTCCGGGATTCCTTCGTTGGTTTCCGTACGGTGGATAACGGTGAGCTTCCCGCCATATTGTGGCTCGCCTGTGGCTGCCCTTTCTTGCTTGACTTCTTTTTTCCCACTA
>SDBV01005375.1_pt1 | contig 18119 bp, 12 predicted proteins | sample 2277081 | NCBI WGS metagenome assembly SDBV01 (sample SAMN10402039, study PRJNA504765) | marine sediment metagenome | isolation source: marine sediment core GS10_PC15, 223 cmbsf | place: Arctic Ocean: Southern Knipovich Ridge | collected 2010 | reverse complement strand
AGCGTGATGGTAAACCTCAGAAATTGTTGGTGAGATTCCAACACGTGAATCGTTAGCAGAACTGCTTGGCTAGCGTGTCTATACGGTCGTGATTAGATTTGTATAGATTTTGAGAAGCGGTTGATATACCATTCTCGTTCTTCCCTTTCCTTTTCATACAAATGGTAGTTAGCATAATTATCTGCGACATATCCTCCGTTCGGCCCAGTCGCCACAAGGCATGCATCAGATTCGGGTTCATTCCACTTTCTGGGTGTCAAATAACATGTCAGACTATCTGAAGATTGAACCATTTTTCTGAATCCCATGATGACGTCAGGATAGGGGCGTTCAAAGTCTAACATCTCACTATGGTTTCTTATCAATTTTATGGAATATCCCTCACCTTCCCACAAACCTGTGTCATATAAACCGATCAGATTCCAGAATTTGTTGAGCTTTTTTTTCTGCATGGGATGTTGAACAGAATCAAAAGCAGGGTTTCCCAAAATCACATATTTTTTTCCTAAAGAGACAGCTTGAATCGCCCACTTCAGATATTCATCAGCGAGCTCATAGGGTAAGATGGTATATTCCATAAACCAAGTGGCCACTCCGATCACATCATCTTCATTTGTGATATTAGGGAGCGGTTCACGAATGTCGTGATAGTCGCAGATAATACCCAGATGATTCAAAGGCATTTCAGCTAAATGATGAAATTTTGCTTGAGAGGAATCAGTTCTTACCTGGCTGTCGTAAAAAACAATCACTCTTCTTTGAACAAGACTACCCTCTGGTACCCAATCCACTTTATTTTGCCAAGTGGGGCTGTCCCACTTGTCAAAATAAAGTGAATTGGGTACTAGGTTCCAAGCAAAAAAAAGAAATAAGAAAAAAGTTAAGATCCCTTTAATCAAGAGCTTTCCTTATTGAAACACTAATAGGATCTATGGCTGAAACAGAAAAACGGAAATGCAACTGCAAATCCTCTGATTTATGACGAGTTTCTTCACCATCAACAGACACCAAGTAATCTCCGTCCTCAGGAACATTCCACAACATCTCTCCATCACCAAAACCTTGTGCCACAAATTCGACGGCATTTTCTTGTGGTTGCAAATGATTGACTCTCCATCGACTATCAATGAGGTAAAAGAATTTTTCCCGAGGTTCACGATGAAATTCAGCACTTTCTTTAAGGGAAATTATCGGTTCGTCAACATCTTCATCTAAATATACATAAAGAGAACCATGAAGGTATTTTTGCCCCACGACTCCGACAGAATTTTGATAATCCACAGCCATTGAGCTACTTTTATCAAATCGAAATGTTTGTAGAGCACCTCGATTTAAAATTTTCCATTTATGGGACTCGATTTTTCTGATCCCAGTGGAATTAAATCCTTGAGCAATCTTTGTGAAATCACTCGCTGTGATAGGGACTATTTTCTGAGTTCTTGCGTAATCTAAATTTTGCTTTAAAGCATTTAAACTGGCTAATTTTTGTCCGCTATACATGTGGTAATAGACATTAATAGGCTTAACCCGAATGGGCGATTCAGTATTTATAAGTGTCTGTTTGAGCATTCTGAAACCTGAAAAGTTAGATTTCCAAAAGTCTGTATAGGTGTTCTCATTTGAATTAGAGGCATAAACCTGAAAATAATTTTTGACCCATCGACCTAAAGGAGCCACCCATGCGTATGAAGGAAAAACGGAATCGAAACGACTATCTCCACCATTAATATTATCGACTTTTGCCTCTTTTAAAAGAACGAGTTGTTGGTAAAATGGACGGCAATTTCCTGACCACTGATAGAGAGCTACCTTCTTATCTTTGGGACAGTATTCACCAACTTTCTCAATGGCACCAATTATCTCATGACGAACCTCAAAAGGTTTGAGCGCAAAAGCTCTAGGGGCATCGTAACCCTTTTCGATTTCTTTTTTTTCATAGTCTGGCAACATCATTTGTTTGACCATTGTCAAGACAGGGTTCCCCAACCAGCTACCATCAGAATAGAAATGAAGATAAGGGTACTCATCTTCTTCGCGATAATCTTCAAAAAATTGCATATCAAAGGGATGCGTATATGTGTGGCAACCAACCTCTACATTCGGAAGCTCAAAGAATTCTCGACAAATGTCATCTGATTTCACCGTTCCCACCCAATTCATATCAATATCAGCAGCGATAGGAGCCACAGTACAAGGGAGATCGGTGTAAACTTTGGGAATTTCTTCCAAAATCACTTTTGAAGCAAGTGTTCTTCGAGGATACCTCTCTTTGATTTCCGTCTTATTATTCCAACCATCGCCATCAATGTGGCTATAAAAGATTCTTCTCCCAGCAATCGTTGTCGTATCAGGTTTTGGGTCACTTTGAATGTTAAAAGCCTTTTTAAAAAAGAGAAAGGGGTTGATGTACCATTGTTTTTTAAGGTCTTCATCCCAAAGATAATAAACAGCATACCCGTCTGCGATATAAGCTCCTTTCGGAGTTATTGCCCCTAATATCCCAATAAAGCTAGAATCTGAATGGGTCGCAGACAAAAAAATCTTGATATCAGGCGAAAAAAGACCTAGTTGTTGAAATGGGGCTTCATAGGAAGGGTATTCTCTCTCAAAATTTGTCATTACAGGGTCGTTAGCCTTGACCTCCACGTCATAAACATTATCATACCATTCTTGGAAGTTTCTTAAGCCCAGTAATTTCCAAAATTTCTCTCTCCTTTCCTCAGGAATCACATTCCCAATTCCCTCGAACGGTACGTATCCCATCTGTACAAATTTTTTATCGGTCTTGAGAACCCCAATCATCCACTCAAGTAAGTTCATAGCGATTTCAATATCTAGGTAGCTGTCACCATCCAGCCAAGAAAGGACTCCGATCACATTTGGATCATCACCGATATCAGGCAGCTCTCTCTGGACATCGTAGTATTCTAACCTGACTCCAAGATGATTGAGAGGCATTTCCGCATAGATATGTGCTCTTGTATCCACGAGATCATGATGAGCTTGGCCGTCGTATATGGCGATCACTTTTCGGGGGACGATTTCTGCACCAAAACAGAGTCCATAAAACAAGAGTCCTAAGAAAAATATACCCTTTAATCTCATGTCTCCTTCACCCTTCTGATTTTGATACTTATTGGGTCTATGGCAGATTCATCAATGACAAAATCGATCTTTCTATTTTTTGATGGGACAAGGATGCGAAAACCATCCTCCGTTGCTACTTCATAGCTCCCCTCTTGAGGAACATTCCAGCTCATCTCCCCGGGCCCATAACCAACAGCATCGAATGAAATTTGACCACTTACTGATCTATCGAGATCGAACACTTGCCAACGAGAATGGATTAAGTAATATCTCGACTCAATGGGAATATCATGAAATTGAGTATGCTCTTTTAGTGAAATCACCGCATCGTCTTCATACGCCGAATCCAAGTAAACATAAAGCGACCCTTGAAAAAGACGATGACCTATCACTCCTTCCGACTTTGAGTAATTCACAGTCAACAAGCCAGCTTGGTCAAAACGAATTGTCTGCAGCGCCCCTCGACAGCAGAATGACCATGTGTTAGGACCAATTTCTTCAATTTCTGTTGAATAGAAACCTTCTGCGATCTGAGAAAATTCACTCGCTTTGATAGGGGTCACTTCATGTGTGCGCACATATTCCAGATTTTGTTTCAGGGCATTTAAACTGGAATTTTTCTGACCACTATACACATGATAATAGAGATTCGCGGGCCGAATCCGAATAGGTTTTTCGGTATTTTCGAAAGTCTGAGTCAATAGATTAAACCCGAAAAAATTACTTCTCCACAAATTGGTGTATAAATTCTCGTTCGCATTGGAAGAGTAGATTTGTCGCAATCCATCGACCTCTCTCCCAAGCGGAGCCACCCAGGCATAAGAGGGATACACGTTATCAAACCTTGAATCTCCCCCATTAATATTTAAAAGGCCAACATCATTCACCATTTTCAGAGCACTATAGAACGGACGGCAATCCCCTGACCACTGCAAGAGGACCACTTTTTTATCCCCTGGACTTAAAGTGTCGATCAAATTGCGTGATCCAGAAATTTCCAAATCGAGATTAAACGGTTCTAAAGCATAAGCCCTTGGGACATCATAAACATCATCAAATGTTTTGGTTTGACGCAACTGACCCAAGACCTCTTCATCTTCAATTGTATCATCCTCTTTGATCAAATACCCCTCATCTGCAAAGATTCTTCTTAATCTCACAACCAAACCCTTTCCAAGCCAGCTTCCATTTGGATACATGTGAAGATAAGGAACCTCGTCTTCAGGCATGTAATCATCAAAAAATGCCCAATCAAAAGGATGTGTGAAGGTATGGCTACTCATTTCCACATGAGGAAGCTCAAAAATTTTTCGCGCAATCTTTTGACTAGCCTTCAGTCCAACCCACTTCGGGTCTACTTCTGCTCCGATGGGAGACACAGTGACAGGAAGATCTGGGTATAATTTGTAAATATTGTCATACAATACAATCGCTGAAATGGTCCCCCAAGGATAGTCTCCGATTTCTGTTTGATTGTTCCACCCATCTCCGTCCACTTGGCTGTAATAAATTCTCCGTCCTGCCACAGTTGTGGTATCCGGTTTTGGAATGGTGTCAGTTCCGAAAACCTTTCGAAAAAAAAGAAACGGATTGATGTACCAATTTCGAGAAATTTTACCCTTTTCGAATAGGAAGTAAATTGCATATCCATTTGCCACATACCCACCATTATGAGAGCTTGTGATCAGACAAGTAGTCGGATACTCTCTTTCCTTCGACGTAGCTTCAAGAAAACATTTGGCTTCCTCTGAAACTTGAATCACTTCCACATATTCCGTCAGTGACGACGGGTACTTTCTCTCGAAATCTGTCATCGAGGGAACCAGTCTTTTCAACCTCACTTGGAAAGTCGAATCAACCCAATCTCCCGTGATTCTCATCCCAAGTTTTTCCCAAAATTGGTTAAAAACATTGATGGGCAAACTAAACACATCCGGATGAAAAATCACTTTTCCCATCACGACATATTTCATTCCTTTATCGAGGGCATCTATCGACCAATTAAAAAAATTAAGTCCTTGCTCATAGGTCAGTTTTGTGTCATCTTCAAACCATGTCAAGATCCCGATGACATCCTCACGATCGCTTAAATCGGGAAGAGGTTCTTGTATGTCATAATAATCAAAAATCAATCCCAAATGATTGCAGGGCATTTCAGCTAATTGATGGGCTCTGGAAAAATAAGAATCGGAGACCCTCTTACTATCGTAAAAAGTGATCACTGTTCGAGGAATATTCTGGCCCTCCAACACAAAAGGAAAGAGAGCGATAAAAAATATCCAAACTTTCACCATTTTCACTTAGGCTCCGGTACAATGACATCAAGATCGATGGTCCCGACATACGGATCAAGACCATTATCTCTGTCTATTTGATAGATTTTTATAATTTCCTCGGGTTGGTCAGGATACCAATAATCCAACGCAAAAAGTTTGAGATTTGGATTGACCTTTTTTGCCTCATCCAAAATCTTAACCTGACGCTCAACTTGCTCTTTTGGCTGCCACAAATATTTCTTATTTTTAAAGTCGTAAGTGGTTACCGCATCTTCGGCAACGATGATATCAATATCATTGGCAACCAATGGAAGCACCTCGTAGCCGCGATTCATCATAATGGGAATATTGGGGTAATGAAGGCGAATGGCCTTCACAAGATTCGCGGCCCCTTGTACCATCCCTCGATATTTCTGAAGATTTTCTGCTTCTAAAAATCCGGGATTATCCAAAGTATCCATAAAGATTCCATCGAATCCTTTATGAAGTAGCTGAGGAATCAGCTCTTCAATGACCCTCTTTATCCACTTAGGGCTGCGGACATCCACTAAATAACTTCCGGGCCAATTTTCATTCTCCTGCAACAAAATCCCATCTTTTTTTACAGATTCATACCATTCTCTTTCCTTTGCCACTTCACCTAAGTTGATATAGCCAAGAAGAATCTTCCCGTTTTCTTTCAATGCTTTTATGGAGGGATGAAAATCAGAATCCAATACGATCAAGGAATAAGGGTCAAAGGCTTCAATCGGAGCTTTGTCATTATAGTAAACGAGCCACTTTTCCTGATCATTCGCGCAAAACAAATTCCCAAATACTAAACATCCTAATGTGAATATCAGCAATCTCATGTCAAACCTTCCTTAGACACCCTCTTAATACCCAACATATACAAAAATGAAGGAAATTTATCCTTAAATTTTATTTGCCTTTCATTTGGGCTCTGGTACAATAACATCAAGATCAATAATGCCAACATAAGGATCCAAACCACTTTCCCTATCCATCCGATATATTTTCTTGATGACTTTTGGTTGATCAGGATACCAATAGTCCACAGCAAACAATTTTAGATTAGGATTCCTTTTCTTCGCCTCTTTTAACATCTTGAGGCTACGATCCACTTCTTCTTTTGGTTGCCACAAATATTTCTTATTCTCGAAATCATATGTGGTCACAAAATCTTCAGCTACCATGATATCAATATCATAGACCACCTTTGGAAGAACTTCATAGCCACGTTGCATCATCAACAAAAGATTGGGGTAATGGAGACGGATGGCCTTCACTAAATCTGCAGCTGCCTCAACCATACCACAATACTTTTGAGGGTTTTCTGCTTCTAAAAATCCAGGATTATCCAAGGTATCAAAAAACAATCCATCGAATCCTTCTTGAAGAATCTTCGGGATGATCTCTTCAATAACCCTTTTTGTCCACCTAGGATCACGAACATCCACAAAAAAGGCATCGGGCCAATTCTTATTTTCCTGATATAAGATGCCCTCATTTTTCACATCTTCATACCATTCCCGCCATTTTTCCACTTCTCCTAAACTAATATACCCCACTAACGTCTTACCTTTTTCTTTTAAGGCTTTGATCGAAGGATGATAATCAGGATCCAGAACAATTATGGAATAGGGTTCAAAGGCTTCAATTGGAGCCGTGTCACCAAGATAAAACAGCCACTTTTCCTGATCATTCGCGCAAAACAAATTCCCAAGCATCATACACCCTAAAAAAAACACCATGAATTTCATAACAAATCTCTCTTAGAGGGTGTCTTCAAATTTGGAACCAGCTTAATTTGAGTTCTTTTCCCCTAGGAAGCTGCGGAATAGCGAGGGTCATATTGGATTATATGACCCTCGCTATTCCGCGGCTTCCTAGGGAGAAAATAATCTCAAATAAAGCCATTCGAAATTTGAAGACACCCTCTTATACCCAACATATACAAAAATGAAGGAAATTTATCCTTAAATTTTATTTACCTATTCAATATGAATCGGCTATAGTCGAGTCCAAACTCAAACTTTTAATGGTCAAATATGGCTAATATGCTCAGTTTCATCTCTTTATCTGACTCTTCTGAAATCACCCCTCTTCCACTTCCAATTTCGGGCCTCTTTTGGATCTGTTTTAAAGTTCATCGTATATGGAGATGGAAGATCCATACTTTCAGAGTTTTGGAGAATGGCCGCAACACCATGAGCTACTTTTCTGGCTACTGTGTTCAGCGGCTGGGAGTTGGTGATGGCATCACGGGGATTCCAATCCAATGGCTTGCGCAATTGGTCTTGGTTTGCGACTGCTATGTGCAAACCCGACAGCAATATGTCAGAACTTGCCTGACTTACAGAAAACTTGTGGACACTATCCTCTTGAGAAAGAACCACTTTATCCACAAGAAGTCTTTAATGTACCCCCGCAACTCATTCTTACAAAAAGTCTTAGGAGCCTCAACCGATAGATGGCTTCAGATTCAATACATCAAAGGGGTGAGAACCACTCAACGAATCACACAGCTTTCACTCCGATTCATCGCCGATTTATTTTCACTCAGCCAGTACTGTATTTTGCTCATTGAATCCTTTTCGTGGGATGAAGCCACACAAATCAGCTCCATTCGCAATTTCTTTTTGAATTCTCAGACAGTTTTGTCGGAACTCTCTGAAAATAAAGTGGTTCTTAAGAAAAGACTCGTCGAGCTCCAGCCCATATTCAAGAGTTACCTCAAAATGGACATTACACCGATTATCAAATCGACCAATGCGACCTTAGATTTTGCGGATGATTTACTTGAGGGTCAGGATGATGTGTTGTCATTAGCATCGAATACCGCACAAATTGTGGGGAAGGCCTCATGGGCTGTGGGGAAGCGGATGTTGGCGGCCAGTTCCCTCTTGGTGTCGAATCACGTACCGGGGCCTTTGCGTGAGGATTTTCATCCGTTGCCGCACTTTGGGCAGATTGAAGAGTCGACTTTTCCTGTGGGGTTGGGAGGAGGTAAGAGGTTTAAGGTAATTCCAGTGCAATTTTAGCCGCAGATAGACGCTGATGGCCGCAGATTCTTTTTTGAAACGTGTCTTAGTAAATTTAACCGCGAAGATCGCGAAGACAGGAAGAATCAATATCGTTAAATGAGCCCGAAGGACTTAAATCGCTGATTCTGGGTCTATGGTGATTTTTCGCTTCTTGAACTCATCTGAAGACTTTTCCTCAGCAACCTCACCCTTCGTAATCTTCTCATAAAGAGAAGCCACTTCCTTACATTTCCAACATGATTTCAAATTACAGTTGTTATCTGTGGAAAATGGGATGGCAGTTTTTATAATATTCTCTTCCTTAGAATTCTTCCGATTGTACGTGATAGTACCATTATTTTTTAGACAGTAATTAACATCTTTGAAAATCTCATCGTCTCCCAACTCCAGAAGTGTTCGTATATAAGCCTCTTTTGTTTTTAATACAGGATTGACGACTTCATGATCACCGATCAACCGACAGGCATATCGATGAAAAGCCGCACAGCCCTCAACGGTGTCTGAGTAATGAGTATCATTATTTTCATCTTGCCCAGGATTCAAATAGGTTCCGCAACCATACTGCTGCATGATTCCAAGAGCAATGTGATGAATAAATTGGTTCTTGACCGGAGATTCCTTCTGATTTTTTATCGAAATCTTTTTTGAACCTCTCGGTCTTTTCTTGGACTTATCTATAGACCAGTGCTTCTTAAGCTCTTTTTTGACAGCAACTTCTTCTTTCCGAATATGTTTTCCCATCACCAGAGTCAGCCCCAGCTTTGCAGCAATTCTCACGACACTGTCTCTCTCCCTTGAGGCATTGGTGTTAAGATCATCGATATAAAATAGCACAACTTCTTTTCCATCTTTCTTAGCTATAAGAGCCGCTGCAGTACTATCAATACCACTTGTAAAAGGAATCAGAACTTTATTAGGGTCTAACTCAACTCGTGCATAGGGTGTTGACGCGCCAGTCAAAGTGATCGTTGGTTCAATGCTGTAAAATTTATAGAGTTCTCGGGTAAACCCTTCTAACTCGTCAGCAACAGAAATTTCTTTTGGTAGGACAGAAAAATTTTTATAGAAATTTTTTGAATTATCGTCTATAGTTACAGTATTAAAACCAATCATATTAAACCTCTTTTTAATTAATCATAATAACAAAATAACTATTTTATATCAATTAAATAATTATTATTTATAAAATTAAAAAATTTATTATACGGCTATCAATGGTCTCAACTTATGGACGTATGTCCATAGGATTTTATTCCCCAATCCCCTATAATCCTTCTTAATTGGAGAAAACCATGAATTCAAACGAGATACGCTCAAAATTTCTAAAATATTTTAAGGATCGGCAACATGCCATCGTCCCCTCTTCCAGCGTGGCCCCTCATGATGACCCAACCCTTCTGTTTACCAACGCCGGGATGAACCAGTTTAAAGATATTTTTTTAGGTCAGTCAAAACGGGACTACAATCGGGCCGTTTCCAGCCAGAAGTGTATCCGTGTCGGGGGGAAGCATAACGATCTCGAGAATGTCGGTCACACGCGCCGCCATCTCACTTTTTTTGAGATGTTGGGAAATTTCTCTTTTGGAGATTACTTTAAAGAGGAAGCGATCCAATTTGCTTGGGAGGTCTCGACTGAAGTCTTTGGGTTTGATCCCAAACATCTTTGGGCAAGTGTTTTTGAAGAGGATGACGAGGCTTTTGAATTATGGACCAAGTATATTCCAATTGAAAGGGTTGTGAGATTGGGAGCTTCTGAAAATTTCTGGTCGATGGGTGATACCGGCCCTTGTGGTCCTTGCAGTGAACTCTATTATGATCGAGGTCCTTCATATGGAGAAATGAATACTCCGCTCGACGACCCCGACGGAGACCGTTTTCTTGAATACTGGAACTTGGTTTTTATGCAATTTAATCAGGTGTCTTCGGGTGAAAGGGAGCTTTTGCCTAAGCCTTCTGTCGACACGGGAGCGGGCCTTGAACGGATCATGAGTGTTCTTGATGATGTGGACAGCGTTTTTGAAACCGATATTTTGCGCTCGATCATCGCGCAAGTGGAAAATGTCTCAGGAAAAGAATACGACCCCAGCGATCATCACACCGCTTCTGCTTTTCGCGTAATTGCCGATCATTTGCGTTGCTTGGCGTTTGCCATTGCCGACGGAGTTCAACCAAGCAATGTCGATCGAGGATATGTTCTGAGAAAAGTTTTGCGTCGTGCCGTCAGATATGGACGACAATTAGGTTTAAAAGATCCTTTTTTAGCAAAAGTTCTTCCAACATTGGTCGATGAAATGAGTGACCACTTTTCTGAGTTACGTCAAAGCCAAAACAGAATTACGGAAATTTTAACAATTGAAGAAGAAAGTTTCATTCGAACGCTTAATCGCGGTGGAAATCTGCTGAATCAAATCATTGAATCTGCGCAGGAACATGGCAATCACATTTCCGGAGATGACGCTTTCAAGATGAAAGACACTTACGGGTTTCCCATTGAAGAGATCCTTCTATTGGCAAAGGATAGTGGTCTTGATGTCGATTTGAAACGGTATGAAGTTTTAGAAGAGGAAGCTCGTGAACGTTCACGTGCCGTGCACAAAACCACTGAGCAGCTCGCTGAACAAAGTCTTTTCGAAAATCATCCCCAAACGACTTTTATTGGCTATGAAGGGACAACCGGAGAGGGTAAGGTGACCGGACTTGTCAAAGAGGGACAGTTTGTCGACTCTTTACAAGAAGGTGAAGAGGGATGTGTGATTTTGGATCAGACTCCTTTTTATGCAGAAATGGGCGGCCAGGTGGGCGACACCGGAAATCTCACTGGCGAGAGTACACTGTTTGAAGTGAAAGACACGCAATCTCCCTTTAAAGGGATATCGACTCATATTGGACAGATGCTTCGGGGAGAGCTGAAAGTTGGTGATTCTGTTCAGACTTGTGTGAATGCTGAAAGACGTCAAGCGATAGAGAATAATCACACGGCGACTCATTTGCTACACTGGGCTTTGCATGAGGTTTTGGGAGAACATGTGCGTCAAGCAGGTTCGGTTGTCGATGCCAATCGTACTCGCTTTGATTTCAGTCATCACAAAGCTCTCACGCAAGATGAAATCCGTGCAATAGAAGATTTGGTTAATGAGAAAGTTCGGGAAAATGTTGAAGTCGGCAGCTACGAGATTCCCTATGAAAAGGCGCAGCAGAAATCGGAGATCAAACAATTTTTCGGAGATAAATACGACAGTGTGGTGCGCGTCATTGATGTGGCCCCTTCCAAAGAACTTTGCGGGGGAACACACACGTCACGTTCAGGAAACATTGGGTTGTTCAAAATCATTTCGGAAAAAAGTATCGCTGCAGGAATTCGTCGAATTGAGGCTGTGTCGGGGAAAAGAGCAGAAGATTTTGTTCGAGGTACGGAGAACATGATAGATGATGTCGCGAACCTCGTGAAGACGACTCCGCAGAAGCTGATGACGCGATTGGAAAAGCTATTGGAAGAAAATCAAGAGACCAACTTGAAGCTGAAAAAAATTCAGCAACAATCTCGTCAGAGCATGATCGACTCATTAGTTCAGAAAAAAGAGACCGTTAAGGACATTCCGCTGATTGTAGAAGAGCTTTCAGTTGATGCAAAAGAGCTGCGCACATTTGCTGATGAAACCCTGAACAAAATGGGTTCTGGAGTCCTTGTGTTAGGGTGTCGATCAGGAGACAAAGGGAATTTGATTGTCCGCATTAGCGATGATTGTGTCAAAAAAGGAATGGATGCTAAGGCGATCATTCAAGAAATTGCTCCGATTATCGGGGGTTCTGGCGGAGGAAAGCCGAGCGGAGCTCAAGCTGGTGGGACAGCTCCTGAAAAACTTGGGGAAGCCCTGTCAAAAGTTCGAGATCTGTTATCGTGATTCAAGAAATTCAAGACCTCCCACAACTCAAACCTTTTCAGGAAGCGTTGACTGCCAAGCACGATCTTTTGATCGAGGAGCTCTGGGACTCCCCTAAAGCTCTTTTAGCCGCCATTGCGCAAAAGCTGACCGGAAAACATGTCCTGATTTTGACAGGCGCTAAACAAGAAGAAGCAGCCCTTTTTCACGATTTTGGAATCTTTACCGATGCGCCAGTTGTCGATTTTCCCGCTTGGGAAACATTGCCTTCAGAAAAAGTAGCACCAAGTCCCGATATTGTGGGAGAGCGTTATGAAGTGCTGGAGAAAATTCTTAAAAAGAAAACTCCGCATATCGTCCTGACAAGCATGCAAGCCTCCTTGCAAAAACTAATTGCTCCCTCATATTTTGATTCGCTTTATTTTGAATTGAAAGTAGGTGAAGGGTATCCCTTTGATGATTTAATCGAACATTTTGAATCGATGGGTTATGAAAGACGGCCGGTCGCTTCTGATAAAGGTGAGCTTGCGGTGCGCGGAGGAATCATCGACATTTTTCCCGTGTCTTCTCCGGATCCCTACCGCATCGAATTTTGGGGCGATGAAATTGAATCATTACGCATTTATGATCCCATCGGCCAAAAATCAATTCACAAAGTGGATGAAATTTCCATCAATCCAGCAAAAGAGTTGGAGTTATTGGGAAATGCTCCAAAGTTATGCACCATTTTAGATTACTTGGGACCTGACACCATTGTCATTCTCGATGACTTAGTGGCTCTGGAAGATCGCTATGCTCAATTGAAAAGTCTGTCTCAACATGATTCTCCTTTCTTTTGCAGCATTGAAGAGTTTTTAGATTCTCTGGAAAATTTACAAAAAGTTTATCTGACAAATAGTCCCATCGAAAATCTCAGTCCCGTTCAAGTTCTGGAGAAAGTGGAAGGGAGCCTTTATTCCAAGGAGAACCCTCTTTATGCCATCGGATTCGAAATGTTCCAACGGCAGCTAAAAGCCAAGCGATGGCGATCGCCATTTATGACCGTACGCAACTATCTCTTACCGGAAAACTTACCTGAAGAGGGATTGTCTGAAGAAGAGATTTTCGAAGCCCTCAAAGGATCGGATACCTGGCGAATTCTTTCGGCGGGAGAAGTCGAGAAAGCGTCATTTGAAGAAAAGCTAGCGAAAGAAGGGATTTCAGCTTCTGTAATACTCGGATATTTGTCATCAGGGTTTACTGTTCCCGAGTCCCGTTTTGTGCTCTTCCCCTTAACCGAAATCACTCATCGCACGAAAATCCGTCGCCAAAAGCATCGTAGCACCTACCACACTCCCCCTTCAGAATCCTTTGAGCTGACCCCGGGCGACATGGTGGTCCACATTCAAAACGGCATTGGGCGATTCTTAGGAGTCGAGCGTCGCCCTGACCACAATGGGGTGATGAACGAATTCTTCCTGATTGAATACGCCAATGATTCACGTCTCTATGTTCCGATGAACCAAGCCCACATGATCACTAAATATATTGGGACCAGCGATGAAGTGCCAAAGATGCATGAGTTGGGGAGCACTCGCTGGAAAAGAGCAAAGGAGAGAACACAACAAGCGATCATTGGCTACGCTGCGGACCTCCTGGATCTCTATGCTAAAAGATCGATTACACCGGGGCACAAATTTCCCGAAGACGGCGAAGACATCATCGCATTTGAAGACGAATTCCCCTTTATTGAAACCAAGGATCAAGTCGACGCCATCCATTCTGTCAAACAAGACATGTGTTCCGAAAAATCGATGGATCGGCTTGTCTGTGGGGATGTTGGTTATGGAAAAACCGAAGTCGCGATGAGAGCCTCCTTTAAAGCGGTCATGGATGGAGAAAAACAAGTCGCCATCCTTGTTCCCACAACAATGCTTGCTCTGCAGCACTACGAAAATTTTATCGAACGGATGCAGGACTTCCCCATCAATATCGAAATGCTTTCTCGTTTCCAAAAACCAAAGAAAACACGAAAAATCATAGAAGGTGTTGCCAAGGGAACGGTGGACATTCTGATTGGCACCCACCGCATCACGAGCGACGACGTATTATTTAAGGACTTGGGACTTGTCATTGTGGACGAAGAGCAACGTTTTGGCGTGCGCGTCAAAGAACACCTCAAAAAAATTAAAATCGGCGTTGAATGTCTCACACTCACGGCGACTCCGATCCCCAGAACGCTCTACATGTCCTTAATGGGAGCACGGGATCTATCGATCATCAATACACCCCCACAAGACCGCGTACCCATCAAGACGGTCATTGCTGAGATGAATGACAACCTCCTGAAAAGTGTTCTCCTTCGCGAGCTCACACGAGATGGACAAGCGTTTGTGATCCATAATCGAGTGGATACCATTTATAATATAGCCACTCGCATCAAAAAGCTGTTGCCTCAAGCGCGAGTCATCGTCGGGCATGGCCAGATGACCCCCAAAGAACTGGATATCGTTTTCCACGCCTTTAAAAACGGTGAAGTGGACATCTTAGTGGCCACCACCATCGTTGAGAACGGCATCGACATCCCGAATGCGAATACCATTTTGATTGACCGAGCTGACCGATTTGGGCTGGCCGAGTTGTATCAGCTGCGTGGTCGAGTAGGCCGATGGAATCGCCAGGCGTATGCCTATTTCTTAGTTCCAAGTTTGACGACACTCCCTGCCATTACACGAAGAAGGCTTTCCGCTTTGGCGGAAACTTCGGGATACGGAGGAGGCATGAAAGTGGCCTTGCGCGATTTAGAAATACGGGGAGCGGGAAATGTTTTAGGAGAAGAGCAGTCAGGCCAAGTGGCAGCCATTGGATTTCATCAATACTGCAAATGGTTAAAACGGGCCGTCAAAACATTAAAAGGAGAAGCCCCACCATCCTTAGTCGAAACAAAAGTGGAAGCGGCAATCGATGCTCGACTGCCGGAGGATTATGTTAACGAAGTCAGCTTACGCATGGAATTTTATCAGCGGCTTGGGGAAGCCATCAGCTTTGAAGAGATTGATGAAGTTGCCGAGGAACTAATCGATCGTTTTGGTCCGATGCCTGAGCCTGCCAAATGGTTGATTCACTTGTCGCGGGTCAAAACAGCTGCGACATTAAAGGGAATTACCTCCATTCAAATTGGAAAAGTATCACTTACTTTAGAGAAGAAAAGAGGAAAACAAGTGGACGTCAAGAAAACCCTTTTCAAAAAAACAGACAATCCCCAGAATTGGGAAGAAAAAATACTCGAAGCCATTCGTGAGTTCTAAATGATGACTAATAAATTCTAAATCTGTCTGCAATCTAAGGCTATTTTTCAACTCTCTCACATTTTAGATTGATATGAAGTTTCCCATCACAAATCAAAGACTTCAATTTGGGCACTTTACCCACTCCTAAATTTATACCCCAATCACCTGGTTTTTTATGGACACAAGATGTCGTTTTTGTATATTTAGCTCGCCCCAATCCAACCGTCCATGTGGATTTCAAAGACAACGCTTTTGAAGGGCGCGAATGTAATTTCAAGTAGCAACCATAATAGCAACCATAACCCGACCTATTTCCACCGATAAGAATCGTCCAGTCACAGCCAAATTTTTTAAACTTGCGGGACTCTTTTATTGTATTAAAAGAATCGTGCAGAACCAATTCTTCATCACTCAACGAAAAACTCCAATCAATAGAAAAACAAGATTCGCTAATACTTGATATTTTTATGTCCTCGGGAATCGAAGACTGTTTTTGTTTTGTTTTTTTTAAAGTCAGGATGTAAAATTTCGCAATATCCTCTGTTCCTAAATCATGTACTCGCAACCAGGTGTTCAGTTCAGATTCCTTTTGAATTTCCTCGAACTCTTCTTTTAAGGCTTCGATGACTTTTGCAAATAGGTTCCGGCACTTCCCGGCTAAAGTTTCATCTCCAATCATATCTGCATAGACTTGTAAAGTCTCCAACTCTTTAATATGCGAAGGAAGTTTGTCCTTGTAGACATACCAAATAAAGTTAAGGAATGTTTGGTCTGCAACTTCTTCAATCTCTATCGGGGCTTCCAAAGGATTTTCTTTAAAAGGGCTTATAAGAAGAGCTTGAAAATAAGGATAACGATCGATCAGACGTGAGCTGTGTGCTGGAATAGGATGCTGATTTACTAGAAAAACCACATCGCATGTTTTACGTAAGGACTTATCGTAAGGGAGTTTCTTCCAATCAACTTCATTCCAATAAATTTCAACGATCGATGAGCGGCTTTCCAATTGTTTTGCATGAAAAGCCAGATTGGACTTTTCAACGAGATCGCAAATCTGTTTGACAACCTCATGTGTCTCAGATTCGGTCGTTATGATTTTTTCTACGAGAGACGAGACGCAGTGAAAATTTGTTAAATCGAAACGTGAATGGGGTTTCTTGCATAATTCATGGTATGATGATACTGGATCCATAATAAATTCCTAATTCTACTGTGGCTAAAAAAAGCATTATAATAGAAGTCGCAAAAAAAGGGAAACAAGTGGACGTCAAGAAAACCCTTTTCAAAAAAACAGATGATCCTCAGAATTGGGAACAAAAAATACTTGAAGCCATTCGTGAGTTCTAATGCAACCAATAGACTATCTACCCAATGAAATCCTGACCTATATTTGTCTGCACCTAGAACCGGAAGAGATTCGCACGGCCTGTTCCCTTGTCAGCAGAAGGTGGTATGGAATTTCAACGAATTCCATTATCCTGGAAAAATATGCCCATATTTGGGGAACGAATATCATCAACAAATTTAATGATGACGAGATTGGGTGGGACGACATATGGGCTTGTGCAAAATTTTACGAAAAAGTTCCGGAATTTACTGAATTCAACGATAAAGCCTATCATATCAAATTTGATAAAAATAAGGTCGTCAGATTGAACTTGATTCAACGAGATTGGTACCATGTCCAAAGACATTTACCTTCTTATCGCAACATCACTGAACTCCGACTTGAAAGTTGTGAGCTCCAATCAGGAAGGTTGAAATCACTACCCATAACCTTAAAGAAACTCTCTCTCAAACAGAATCAATTTTTCGCATGTTTAAGAACTATGGGAATGTGGGTAAAAAATTTAGATGAAGAATTATCCGAACTCCCTCAAGAGTTAACAGCACTAGAAATACTCGGTTCCAAGGACATTATTGGAACATGTTTTCGGAATCTGCCTCCGACACTCACCTACCTCAATATTAGTGGATGTAAAAATATATCAGAATACAATTTCGCGCTCTTTCCGACATCTTTAAAAACGCTCAATATCACAAATTGTGAACAATTCCAATGTCAGTTAGATAGATATTATGAATTGGCCTATGGCCTAGAATTTTCTGCTATCACAATCAATAAGCTCAAAAAACTCTGCCCTGACGTGGACATTATTTTTGATCGTATCCAATAAAATACTTCTTGGAGTGCGCAGACAAGCCCTTACAATTCTACACATCTTTTGATTGACATGAAAAATGATTGTCTTTTTTGGGCCCCAGTCGGGGTATATGCGGAAAGCTAAAATTTAACTTAAGACAATGAGTGCTAAGCACACAGAGCACTAGGGCCGGAGGCCTGGCATTTGATAGCCTAGGCTGTAGCGAAGCGGAGGCCTAGGATCAAGATCTACCCCCACCAACAGAGCCCTGAAAGGGCGACACTAATCCCATAGGTACCGTTCATCAAAATCAACATGATATCTTTTGCATAAGAGAATAAATTCCTGTTTAAAGTCGCGACCTTTGTGATGCTCTTTTTGATTCGCGATGTATTTTTTTACGGCATGGTAAGTT
>SDBV01005374.1_pt1 | contig 18119 bp, 19 predicted proteins | sample 2277081 | NCBI WGS metagenome assembly SDBV01 (sample SAMN10402039, study PRJNA504765) | marine sediment metagenome | isolation source: marine sediment core GS10_PC15, 223 cmbsf | place: Arctic Ocean: Southern Knipovich Ridge | collected 2010 | reverse complement strand
ACGCAACGGAGATTGCAGCCGGCGAAGAACACCGTACCGGAGCCGCGGCTGCCGGAGATGGCCGGCTCCTCGCCGTGGTGGCTGCAGACCGAGGCCACCTGCGGGCGGCCGCCGGCGCGGCAGAAGCCGCGCTCGCCTTCGAGGCGGTTGTCGCCGCATTCTCTGGGACAGATGTCGCAGGCGGCCAGCCGCCCCTCGAGCGCTTCGGCGCGCCGCGCCAGTTCCCCCGAGCGGAACAGCGCGAGGTATCCCGCTTCCGGCATCACGCCTCCTCGCCTCACCCGTGCTGGTCGGACTCCAGCTTCGCCAGTGCCTGGTCAATCCGCGCCAGGCAGGTCTCGCGGCCGAGAATTGCCATCGTGTCAAATAGCGGTGGCGTCGCCTTTTCCCCGGTGACCGCCTGCCGCAAGGGGCTGAAAAGCTGGCCCGCCTTCATTTCCAGTTCAGCCGCCAGCGGCCGCAGCATCTCTTCCAGGGGAAGCACGTCAAAATCCCTTATCTCCGCCAGGTGGCGGCGCGCCTCGGTCAGGGCGCGGCGTGTCATCGGCACGTCCATCCCCTTACCGATCAGCCCCTCGGTCTCGTAGTCGATATCTTCCACGAAGAAGAACCGGGTCATCGCCGGCACCTCGCTGAGCAGCTTGACTCGTTCCTGGACGAGCGGCATAACGCGGGCGACACGATCAGCCGGCAGCGGCACATTCGACGGCAAGGCGTCTTTGAGGAACGGTAGCGCCCGCTCGCGGAAATCGTCCGGTCCGAGGCCGCGCAGGTAGACGCCGTTCATCCAACTCAGCTTCTCGCGGTTGAAGATCGCCCCCGTCTTGCTGACACGATCCAGTGAGAAACTCTCGATAAGCTCCCCCCGCGTCATCAGTTCGGTCTTGTCGTCCAGCGACCAGCCGAGCAGGGCGAGAAAGTTAACCATCGTCTCAGCCAGATAGCCTTCGTCGCGGAACTCCGTGATCGCCACCGCGCCGTGCCGCTTGCCCAGCTTGGCACGGTCGGGGCCGAGTATCATCGGCAGGTGGGCGAACTTGGGCGGCACGTAGCCCATCCGGTCGTAGAGGACGACGTGTCGCGGCGTGCTCGAAATCCACTCCTCACCTCGAATCACGTGGCTGATCTCCATCGCGTGGTCGTCGACGATGTTGGCCAAGTGGTAGGTCGGGTAGCCGTCCGACTTCAGAATGACGAGATCGTCGAGGGTGCTGTTCTCGAAGACGACGTCTCCCCAAACGAGGTCATGGAAACCGGTGCGCCCGCTGAGCGGCATCTTTAGGCGCACTACCGGGTTAGCCCCCTCCTGACGCCTCTTGGCCGCCTCCTCGGGGCTCAGGTCGCGACAGGTGCGATCGTAGCCGGGCGCCTGCTTGCGCTTCGCCTGGTCGGCGCGCATCTGGTCGAGGCGTTCGGAGGAGCAATAGCAGTAGTAGGCGTCCCCCTGGGCGACGAGCCGTTCGGCGGCGGCCTGGTACAGCTCGAGGCGCTCCGACTGGATGTAGGGGCCGTAGTCGCCGCCTACCTCGGGGCCTTCGTCCCAGTCGAGGCCGATCCAGCGCAGTCCGTCGAGGATGCCGGCGACAGCACCCTCGACCATCCGGGCGCGGTCGGTATCCTCAATGCGGACGATGAAGGTGCCGCCCTCGTGGCGAGCGAACAGCCAGGCGAACAGGGCCGATCTGATGCTGCCGACGTGGAGGGAACCGGTCGGACTCGGCGCAAAACGTACTCTGACGGAAGACTTCACCAGCATCTCCAGAGTTATTGTCGTCGGAGGTGGGCGTGGCTAGCGCGGCCGGCCCCTGATGACATACGTCTCGGCCAGCTTGTCGTGCCAGCCCTGCCGCCGCAAGTCGTAGGAGACCCAGAAGAAACCGGCGAATAGCGGCGTGGCCGAGATTATGTAGCCGAGGAAGCGCATGACGGCGCCGCCCCAGCTGACGGGATCGCCGTTGAAGCGGACAACCGTGAGCCCCAGCAGCAGTTTGCCAGGTGTCTGGCCCCGCCACCGCCAGGAGACGATGAAGAAGGCCGCGATGATCAGAATAGGAATCAGTATGAGGAAGGTCCAGTAGACGCCGCCGGCGGCGTCGGAGACAGCGCCGCCCATCCAGCCACGGCCCACGACGAGCGGATAGAGGCCGGCGAACACCCAGATGAGGACGACGAGGACGACACTGTCGATCGCCATCGCCGCCAGCCGCAGCCAGAAACCGGCATAGTCGACAGTATAGCTCTCCTTGGCGAACTGCGTGGCCATTGTCATTTCTGACCTCCTGATGGCGGCGGGTAGAAATCGCTGAACGGCGGGTGGAAATCACCGGCCAGACCAACCCGCAGCCTCTGCTTCATCACCGTCTTTCCCGGCTCCACGCCCATTCTACCACCTGGGCGAACAGGATTCTAGGCAAGGCCGGCAAGCACCCGCGCCAGGTCGGCGGGCAGGTCCGACTCGAACTCGACGTACTCGCCGCTGGAGGGCAGGCGAAAGCCGAGACGCCGGGCATGGAGGAACTGCCTCGGCGCTGGCGCCGACGAGGCCGTCGGCTTCGGCCCGTAAGTGGCGTCGCCGACGACGGGATGGCCGATTGCCGCCAGGTGAACTCGTATCTGGTGCGTGCGGCCGGTCTCCGTCATGATCTCGAGCAGGCTGTGGTTGCCGGCATACCTTATCACCCGGTACCGCGTCTTGGCGGCGCGTCCCCGGTCGTCGGCGACAACCGCCATTCGCTTGCGGTTACGCGGGTCGCGCCCGATCGCCGCCTCGATGACGCCCCTCTCCGGTGACAGCCGGCCCCTGACCAGCGCCAGATAGACCTTGCTCACTTCCCGCGACTTGAACTGCCGCGAGAGGCTGGCATGGGCCGGCCGGTTCTTGGCGACCAGCATCACCCCGGAGGTGTCCTTGTCCAGCCGGTGGACAATCCCGGGACGAAGCGCGTCGCCGGTGTCCGGCGGCACCGAGAGATAGGCAAGGATGCCGTTGACCAGGGTATGACCCGGATGTCCCGGCGCGGGGTGTACAGCGAGTCCGGCCGGTTTGTCGATTACCAGCAGATCGTCATCTTCGTAGAGGACGCCGAAGGGGATAGCCTCCGGCTCGAGGGGACTGGCGGTGACCGGCGGAACGCGGACCTCGATACGGTCGCCGACAGCCAGCCTCAGTCCCGGTCTGGCGATCTCACCGTTGACGGTGACGTCGCCGTCCTGGATCAGCTTCTGCGCCTGCGTCCGCGAAAGCTCGGGGCAACCCTCGGCGACGAACTTGTCGAGCCGGCCGCCGGCGACCTCGGCGACGAGACAGTGCGTCACCATGCCCGCCATCGGGCTCACCCCGCACCGGCGGCGCCGGGGGACTGGCCGTCTTCGCTGCCGCCCGGCGGCTGAATCTCCGAGGCGTCGTCGCCCGGCGCCGGGGTCTCCGACCCGCCGCCGACCCGACTCTGTCCTGTCCGTGTCAGTCGGAGCAGCGAAATCGCGGCCAGTATCGCGCCAATCACAATCGCCGAATCGGCCACGTTGAAGGCGGGCCACATGCCGACGTCGATGAAGTCCGTCACCTGGCCAAACCGGAGCCGGTCGATCAGGTTGCCGGTGGCGCCGCCAAGAAGTAGGCTGGCGCCGGCGGTCGTCCCCCGGCTGATCAGATAGGGAAAACGGCGGCGGGCCAGCAGTATGATGGCGACCAGCGCCAGGATACCAACGATAGCCATAATCTTGAGCGCCGTGGACTGCCCGGGAAGTATGCCGAAGGCGGCGCCGGTGTTGCGCACGTGGACGAGCCGCAGGAAACCGAACTCGAAGAAGGTGTGTCCCTCGGGGAAGGACCTGACCCAGAGGTTCTTGGTGAGCTGGTCGGCGGTGACCACCAGCAGCACGACGAGCGTGATGACGCCGCCGCGCCAGCTAGCTCGCCGGCGGCCGGCCCCTGCTGGCATGTCCCCCCTCAAGACTCTTGCAGTTAAGGCACAGCTTCGCCTGCGGCAGGGCCTCCAGTCGTGCCGGCTCGATCGGGTTGCCGCAGTTCTCGCAGCTGCCGTAGCTGTCCTCGTCAAACTTGCCGAGGGCCGCCTCAACATCAGCGAGACGCTCGAGGATCTGCTTTTCCAGCGCCAAACGGCGCTCCAGCTCGAGGCTCTCGGTGGCCTCCTCCTCGCGCTTGCCGAATGGACTGCCCTCGCGCCTGTCTTCAGTCGGCGCGGAAGAAGACCGCAGCTGATCGAGTTCCCCTGTCAGCGTCTTAAGTTCACTCTCCAGGCGAGAGCGAAGCGCGTCATGCTTTCTTGCCACTCTTGCCTCCTTGCGCCCGGACACAGACGCATGCGGGCCGGTCAATCGCCGGGATAACTGGCGAATAAGCCATTATACTCAAGTATCTCCCGGAGAGCAACCGTTTTTCACCGTTCAGAGTGCGTCCATCAATCGAGCATTGCCCGCAATTGGCGCACCGTATTCACCGCCTGGGCGTGCCAGTGATTGTTGGCGAAGACGAACGTCTTGCCGGTCATCCCCTCGATCTTCCTGATGCGCGGCAGCCACTCGGCCAGTTCCTCGGGTGAATAGGTGTAATCGTAGCGTTCCCAGGCGTGGTCGTGGCGCCACCACTTGGCCCGGTTTCGGCCGTGAAAGCGAACGTAGCCGATATCGCTGGTCGCCTCCGCCATCGGCGGCAGCAGGTTCGGCAGTCGCGGCTCGTCAACGCAGCAGAATCCCAGGTGAAGGTGGCGCAGCCAGTCGAAGACCTCGTCGCTGAGCCAGGCGGCGTTGCGGAACTCGACGACCACCGGCAACTCGCCCATCCTCTCGCGAAAGAGCCGCAGGTAATCCCAGTTGCCGCGCCCGGGCTTGAAGCTGTTGGGAAACTGGGCGAGGACGCAGCCGAGCTTGCCGTCGGCGATGATCGGCTCGAGCACACGGCGGAAGCTCTCGAATACGTCGGCGTTGTCTTCCCGCTTGTGGGTCATGTTCTGGTTGGCCTTGATGACGAACTGGAAATCAGCGCCGGTCTTGTCGCTCATCGCCTTCAGGGTGGAGGGGCGCGGCACCGCGTAGTAGGTCGAATTGACTTCGCAGGCGTCGAACTCGCGGGCGTAGTAGACGAGCCACTCACGCTTCGGCATGCCCGGCGGATAGAACTCGCCGATCCAATCGTCGTAGCTGAAACCGGAAGTACCAAGATACAGCATGATTCCAGTGTAACTCACGGCTGGGGTGACTGCAACTCCGCCAGCCGCGCAGCCGCCGCCCTTGCCGTAGTCCGCCGTCGCGGGTAGAATCTAGTGGACGCGGCACGCCGAGTGACGGCAGGAGGGCCGGGGATGACGGCAGGAGGGCCAGGGATGACTGAAGAACTGGGCAAGATCGAGAAGCCAACCGCCGCCAGCTTCGACAAACAGCGCAAGCTCTACCTCGTGCCGCTGCTCTACACCGGGCCAGACGCCCCGGCGGAGTACCTCGAGCATTTCGAGCGCTACTGGCAGGAAGTCAACGAGCACATCAGCAACCAGGAATCGAAGATCGGCCAGATCACCCGCATCTATCACGAGTCGATCGCCCTCGGCGGCGAGGAAGGCCTTACAATAATGGAACGCCTCAGCCCTCCGAGCCACCGCATCGCCGGCGAGAAATGCCGCCAGGGCGCCGTCCTTGAGATCACGGAGGAGGCGGAACTGGCCAACGAGTGCATGGACTGGGAACGCTGTCTGATGATGGGCTTCATCAGCCAGAAAGCGGCGGAAGCGGTTTCCGGGTTCTTCCTCGAGGCGTCGCAGCGGCGCTACGAGTTCATCGCCCAGCGGATCGACGAGACCCTGCCGGACAACGGGGTCGGCGTCCTCTTCATCAGGGAGGGGCACTCGGTACAGTTCCCGGCGGATATCACGGTCTTCCTGGTGGCGCCGCCATCACTGGACGGCATCCACCGCTGGCTGCGGGAACGCCCGACAACGGCGGAGCAGGGCTCCGCTGACGAAGACGCCGCTGACGAAGGCGCCGAACACTCTCACCCCGCCGATGAGGCCTCGCCACCCGCCGGCGAGATGGAAAACGGCTAATCGCGCAACTCCTGGAGACGCTTCTGGACCGCGTTGGCGAGCTTCTCTCCCTCGCCTTCGGCGAGCCGCTGGCTCTCCTCGAGCTTGCCGATCGTGCCATCGACGGCCGGGTCGGCGGCCCGTATCCGGGCGATCTTCTCATCCTGGACGGCCACGGCGGCGGCGAGACCGGTCGTGTCGAGGTCCAGTTCCAACCGGCGATCGAGCAGATCGAGCATCGTCAGGTGGGCGGCCGGGTCGGGCACCGAGACCAGGTAGAACGGCACCGGCACCCAGAGATTGGCGCCGCGTACCCGGCGCCGCTTCGCCGTCCACAGGAAAAAGGAGTTGAGAGTCGGCTTGCCTCCCGGCGGTGTCTCGAAGTCGACGTCACGGGTCACCCCGAGGGGGCTGATGTCCTTCTTCAGCTTCGGCGAGTTGACCGTTCCGAAGTACTGCCGGGGGGCGGTGTGCGGGCCGAAGGCGATCATGCTGCCAACCGTGTAGACCTCCTTCACATTGCACAGGTCGCGCGCCACGTCCAGTATCAGGCTAAAGAAGCGGTACCAGCCGCGGTCCGGCGGCGTACTACGGAAGATGACTAGGTTCTTCTCGGGGCAAGCGTAGAAACGGGCCTCGGGGAACTGGACGATGTCGTTGATGATGGCCACCCCGCCGAGGCCGAAGAAGTCGACCGGTTCGATCTCGGCAAACGGCTCGGCATTCAACTCGTCGCGGAGGTGCGCGGTGACCGCCCCGCCGAGGCCGCCAGCGTCCATCGTCCAGCCGACGATCAACCTCGAATTGCGCATCCGGGGCCGCCCCCACGTCCTGACGAGGTCGCTCACTGCCCCTTTTCTCCCTGGCGGAAGAAGTCGTCGATGTGGTCCTTGAGCCAGCGTTCGTCGTCCTCCGTGATCGCTCCCGAGCGGGCGTCGATTGCCTGTCGTCGCTGCTCGATCCGTTCGCGAACTTCGTTGGGAAACTGCTGATAGACGTTGCCGACGACGTTCGCCATCTGCTCCGTCATCTCGTCGAGCGGCCCGTAGTCGATGTCGACGCCGAGGAGGACGGCCAGCACCTCAAGCACCGACCGCGATGCCCGTGGGTAGGGAAAAGGCACCCGCGACAGGTAGTCCGGGATCTCACCCATCAGGCACATCCCCTCGAAGCCGCGCTTTCGAGCGACGCCGATCAGCAGGCCGTTGAGGCCAGTGATATTGCCGAACTCGCCGTGGCCCTCGACTTCGCTCATCGGCACGGTGTTCGCTTGCCGCCTGGCTTCGTTGAGCACCTCGCGGTCAGTAGCCGCTGCCCAGACCGTGGGTCGGGCGTCGTGGTGGGTCGGCGACACCGCGGCGCCGGAAGTGTAGATGCGGCGGCAGCCGAACTTTTCGGCGACGTCGAGGACGAGATTGGCCATCTGGTATGCCTCGCTGCCCTCGGCGTAGACCCGGTCGCCGCCGGACGGCTGCTCCTCGGCAACGAAGAGCATCAGGTCGCGTTCCGGCAGCTGCTTGTAGTAGAACTTGTTGGTCGGGATCTCCATGTCGCGGAGGACGCCGGAGCGGATGACGACCTTGCTCGGATAGAAGAAGTCCCAGGGCTCGATCTCACCGAGTTCGTCGGCGTCGATCGACTGGCGCAGGGTATCGACGGTGACGAGGCCGATGTTGCCGATACCGGGCCAACCGACGACCATGTCCGGCTGCCGGAGTTGCGGCTCGGCGAAGAGTTTGACCCCCACTGCGTCGCCTCCAAGCGGGCGCTACCTACCCCATTCTAGCCACTTACCGCAACGGCGACAAGTCTCTCATCGAAAGACGTCCGTCATTGCCGCGACGTGGTAAAATGGTGGCACTGACGGCGCGTCGGAGAGAGCCTTGCTGCTTGAATTGAGGGTCAAAGACGTCGGCATCATCGACGAGATCAACTGGGTCCTTGCCGACGGCCTCAACGTCATCACCGGCGAGACCGGGGCCGGCAAGTCGCTCGTCATCGACGCTGTCGAGGCGCTGCTCGGGGCAAAACCGGACGAGGAGATGGTCCGCCACGGCGCCGACGAGGCCACCATCGAGGGCGTCTTCACCCTCGACGGCCTTGCTGGGGCCAGCGAACTGCGCGCAGTCCTCGAGGAGCGCGGACTGGCCGGCGACGTCGGCAATCTGGTCATCCACTGCGAATTGCGCCGCCGCGGCCGCAGCGTCATCCGCATCAACGGCCATGCCGTGCCGCGCGCCGCCCTCCAGCAGATCGGACGTTTGCTGGTCGATGTCCACGGCCAGAGCGAGCACCTTTCGTTGCTCGACCGGCGACGCCACCTCCTCTTCCTCGACGCCTACGGCGGCTGCGACCAGCTCCGCACCGAATTCGCCGCCTCAGCCACCGAACTGCACCGCGTCGAGCAGGCGCTGGCGGCACTGGCGGCCAGCCGCAGCGAGGCCGCCCGTCAGGAGGAGTTCCTGCGCTTCCAGATCGACGAAATCACGACCGCCGAACTCCACGACGGCGAGGATGAAGAACTCGAACGGGAACTGAACGTCCTCGCTTCCGCCGAGAAGCTGAAGGCGCTCGCCTACGAGGCCCACCAGCACCTCGCCGGCGAGGACGCCGGTGGTGAGTACGCCGGTGGCCGGTCGGTGTCGGCCATCGACCGGCTCAGCGAGGCGGTGACGGCGATGCAGGGGCTCACTGACCTCGACCCCGACCAGAAGCCAGCGCTGGAGGCGCTCGAAGGAGCTCTCTACAGTCTCCAGGAACTGGCCCAAGACGTCAGCGCCTACGGCGACCGGCTGGAACACGATCCGCTCCGCCTCGAGGAAATCGAGGGCCGCCTCGACCTCATTCGCAATCTGAAACGCAAGTACGGGGAGAGTATCGCTGCGGTCCTGGCTTTCCTGGCAAAGGCCGAGGAAGATCTGGCCGGCGTCGCCGGCTCCTCGGAACGCGGCGCCGACCTCGAAGCCTCGCGCTCACGGCTGAGGCAGGAGATGGCCGCGGCGGCGGCCACTCTGTCCGAGACTCGCACCGCCGCCGCGGCCCTGCTCGAAAGCGCCGTCGAGAACGAGCTCAAGGACCTCGACATGCCCCAGGTCACCTTCCTGGTGCCGGTCTCCCGCGAGTCGGCCGAAGACGGCCTGCCGTTCCCGGACGGCGAAAGCTACGCCTTTGACAACGACGGTGCCGACAACGTCGAGTTCGTCGTCTCGACCAACCCCGGCGAACCGCCGCGACCGCTGGTGAAGATCGCCTCCACCGGCGAGATGTCGCGCTTCATGCTCGGTCTCAAGGGGGTACTCTCCGCCGCCGACAGCATTCCCGTGCTCGTTTTCGACGAGATCGACATCGGCGTCGGCGGCCGCAGTGGCGAGGTCGTCGGCCGCAAGTTGTGGACGCTGGCCCGAACCCACCAGACGATCTGCGTCACCCACCTCCCCCAGATCGCCGCCTTCGCCGACGCCCACTTCCGCGTGCGCAAAGAGGTCACCGGCGAGCGCACCCTGAGCCGCCTTGAGACGCTGGAAGGTGAGGCGCGCGCCGAGGAGCTGGCGGCGATGCTCGCCGGCCCGAAGACGACCCCGGCGTCGCTGGAGAACGCCCACGAGCTGATCGCGCGCGCCGTCGACTGGAAGACCGGCTGACGCCCCCTCTCTTCAGGAGCTCCGCCTCTTGACGCCCTGCCGGTGCCTGATATAGCATTGAAGCGCGGATTCGGAAGCCCAGGGTTTGAACTTCTTGAGCAGCGAAAGCGTCGTCCACACCGAGGAACTCACCAAGTACTACGGCAAACGTCGCGGCATCATCGGTGTCAACCTCGATGTCAGGCCCGGCGAGGTCTTCGGCTACCTCGGCCCCAACGGCGCCGGCAAGACGACGACAATCCGCACCCTTCTCGGTCTGCTCCGCCCGAGTTCAGGCGCCGCCGCCGTCCTCGGGTACGATATCGTCAGCCAGAGCCTCGAGATACGGCGCTCGATCGGCTACCTGCCCGGTGAACTGACGATCTACGACAACCTCACCGGCGCCGAGTTCCTCCGCTACCTGGGAAACCTGAGCGGCGGCGTGGAGTGGGCCTTCGTCGAGCAGCTCGCCGACCGGCTGAACTGCGAACTCTCCCCGCGGATACGGGCGCTCTCCCACGGCAACCGCCAGAAACTGGGCCTCATCCAGGCGTTCATGGGCCGGCCCAGCCTGCTCATCCTCGACGAACCGACCATCGGTCTCGACCCACTGATGCAGCAGGAGTTCTACCTGCTGCTCGCCGAGGTCCGCAAGGACGGCCGGACGGTCTTTCTGTCGTCCCACATCATGCCCGAGGTGGAACGGGTCTGCGACCGCGTCGCCATCATCCGCGAGGGCAGCGTCGTCACCGTCGAGGACGTCGCCACCCTCAAGAGCCGCGCCCTGCGCCGGCTGGAGATCCACTTCGCCGGACCCGTCTCGGCGGAAAGATTCAACGGCATCGACGGCGTCCGCGACGTCACCGTTCAGGACTCCATCCTGAGTTGCACGGTGATCGGTGAGCTGGACGCCCTCGTCAAGGCGGCCGCCGAGTCACACGTGGTCAACGTCATCAGCCAGGAACCGAGTCTGGAAGAAGTGTTCCTGACCTACTACCAGAGAGCCGACAATGCTGACTAGCGTCTTTCTGAAGACCCTCCGGGACCGCCGCCGCGGCCTCCTCTTCTGGGGTATCGGGCTGGCGTTGCTGGCGGCCCTGATGGCCGCCTTCTTCCCGACGATTCGTGACATGCCATCGATCTCTGAGTACATGGAGATGTTGCCCGCAGAGTTGATGGCCCTCTTCGGCGGTGACTTCGCTGACTACACCACCCCGGAGGGTTTCCTCAACGGTGAACTCTTCGGATTCATGTACCCCCTGATGCTGCTCATCTTCACCATCGGCTTCGCCAGCGGCGCCATCGCCGGCGAGGAGCAGGAGGGCACGCTGGATCTCCTCCTCTCGCACCCGGTGCGGCGCTGGCAACTGGTCCTCGAGAAGTTCGCCGCCATGGTCGTCTCGCTGCTCGGCATCGCCGCCCTCTTCTGGCTGGCATTGCTCATCGCCGGCGCCATCATCGACATGGGCTTGAGCCCGCTCCGCTTGGGCGCGGTCGGCTTCGCCGGCGCCCTGCTGGCAATCATGTTCGGCGCGCTGGCACTGGCCATCGGCTGCGCCCGCGGCAAGAAAGCGCTCGCCATGGGTGTCACCGGCGCCGTCGGCTTCACTGCCTACATCGTCAACGCGCTGGGGCCGATGGTGGACTGGCTCGCGCCGTTCCAGAAGTTCTCACCGTTTTACTACTACAACTCCACCGACCCGCTCAGCAACGGCCTCGACTTGGGTCACGCGGCGCTGCTGCTCGGACTGTCCCTCGTCTTCCTCGCGGTGGCCCTGGTGAGTTTCCAGCGACGGGACCTGTCCGTCTAGCCAGAGCAGGCCAAATCTTCGGCACCAGCAAGTGGATCGAGCTATAGGCCGCCGGCGAACTGCTCCCCAAGGACGTCTTCGAGCAACTGCATGACGTTGGTGTCATCGCCGACATAGAGCACCAGCAACCTGGCCTTCTTGTAGAAATGGGGCGCCGCCAGCCAGCTGATCATGCTGGTGCCCACGCTGCCGCCGTCCGCCGAGACGTCGCCGGCGGCGTCTTCCACCGAAGCGGCGTCCTCGTATTCGAAGACTTGAACGTCCTCGCCATCCACCGCAATCAACTGGCCTTGCACCGAGAAGAAGGGCTGGTCCACCGTACCCGCCGACTCGACGGTCGCCCCGACGGCGCGCAGCCCGTCGACCAGGCTCACGTAGTCGGTCACCGGCCCGCCGTGGGACACCACCGGCTCCGTTTCGCCGCCGCAGGCGGCCAAGACGACCACCAGGCTGACAATACCGATAAACACTCGCGCTCTGACCATCAGTTTCCTCCACCGCACACCCGACAGGCGGTCGTGCCCTGTTCTACTGATTGGTACGTTCCCAAAGGAGATGTATCACACGGCCCCTGGGCCGGGGCTTGCCCCCCTGGATCTCCCCGCGCTAGCGTATCGGCCGGCCGGCGACCGCCCGCAACGGACTCAGCACGGCATCGCTCTCGCCCACGTAGAGGAGGATGACACGGCCGGAGTGGAAGAAGGTCTGATCTCCTGAAACGACTTCACTGACGCCTTGCTCGATCTCACCTTCCTCGAAGAAGACGAGTCCGGGGGATTCGTTCAGGGCGTCGGCTTCAGTCTCGGCCCGATCCAGCTCCTCGTACTCGAACACCAGAACGTTGCCGCCGTTGACGATGAGACGGCGTCCGGGAACGGAGAGATGCAGGTTCCGCCCCGCGCGGTCGGTGATCTCGACGGCAGCACCCTCCGCCTCCAGCCGGTCAACCAGATCATCGAGGTCCGCCACCGGCTCCGGTGCCTGGCAAGCCGCCCCCGCGATCATCACCAGAACCACCGCAACCGCCGCCGCCCTCAGCCCTGAACGCCGCATTTCACCCTCCGGGACTGGGTTTCTAGATCTCCCCGGCCTCCATGTCCTGCTTCATCAGCCGGATAAGCTCGGTGTTGAGACGGCGGTGCAGTGCCTCGCCACGGCCGCCGGACCAGTCGTAGAACCCCTTGCCGGTCTTCATGCCGTAGTCGCCACGGTCGACCCGCTCGGCAACCGGCCCCCACGGTTCGTAGCCGTGGCCGCGCGCAATGGCGGCGCCGAAATCAAGCCCGACCAGGTCCATCCGCTTGAAGTGACCGGTGTAGGCCATCCGCCGCCCGAAGCCGAAGGAAATGACGTCGTCGATCAGCTCCGGCATCGGGATTCCCTGCTCCACCAGAGACATTATCTCGCGGGCAATGGCCCCCTGTATCCGGTTACCGACGAAGCCGGGCAACTCAATGTCGATCACGGCGACGCGTTTACGCAAACCACGCAAGATCCGGGCTGTCTTTTCGACGACGGCGCGGTCGGTCTTCTCTCCCCCGACGACCTCCACCAGCGGCACCAGGTGCGGCGGCTGGAAGTAGTGGGTCGCCAGAACGCGCTCCGGGTACTTTGTCGCCGTGGCAATCTCGGTCACCATCAGGCCGGAGGTGTTGGTCGCCAGTATCACCGGTGGCGGGCAGATTTCGTCGAGCCTCGCAAAGACCTCCTTCTTGACGTCGAGCAGTTCGGCCACCGCCTCGTGAACGAAGTCGGCCCCCGTGGCCGCCTCGACAAGATCGGTCGTCGGTTTCAGCCGGCCGTAGGCGGCGTCGGCCTCGGCGGCGGTGATCAACTCCGTCTCCGCCATCAGGTCGAGCGCCTCCCGAGACCGCTCCATCGCCTCCCGGCTCGTCTCCTCGCGGCGGTTGTACAGCGTCACTTCGTAGCCGAAGCGGGCAAACTCGACGCCGACGCCGAAACCCATCAGCCCGGCTCCGATGACGGCCACCCGCTCAATTCCCGGTTCTTTCATTGCACCCTCCCCCCTACGTTCCCAGTCTTGGGATAGCCAACTATAGTGTCGCGTCGGGAACGTGTCAATGCGACGCCCTACACGCCCTTTGCCTCAATAATCACCCGGTGCTAGAATACGCCTTGCCCGTGACAGGCGGCAGGAGGTGACCCGATGGCGGTCAAGATATACGACCTCAGTGTCCCGATGGAACCCAACCCGGCCCAGCCGGTGGAGGTAACCCACTCGGCCCACGCCGAGGGGGCGACGACGATGGCGCGCATATTCGGCTGCCGGGAGGAAGACCTGCCCTCGGGTCGCGGCTGGGCGGTCGATGACCTGACGCTGGGCACTCACGCCGGCACCCACGTCGATGCCCCGTGGCACTACACACCGACCTCCGAGGGCAAGCAGGCACGGACGATCGACCAGATGCCGCTCGAGTGGTACTACGGCGACGGCGTCGTCCTCGACGTCCGCCACAAGCCGCGCGGCAGCGCCGTCACCATCGACGATTTCAAGGAAGCTCTCGCCAGGATCGACTACACCCTGAAACCGGGCGACATCGTCCTCGTCGAGACCGGCACTGACCGTTTCTGGGGCAAGCCGGAGTACATCAACGAGGGCTGCGGCATGACGCGCGAGTCGACCCTCTGGCTGATCGAGCAGGGCGTCCGCGTCATGGGGACAGACGCCTGGGGCTGGGACCGGCCCTTCTGGGCGATCCGTGACGAGTTCGCCGCCTCCGGTGACAAGAGCATCATCTGGGGGGGGCATTTCGCCGGCATCGAGAAGGAGTACTGCCACATTGAGAAGCTGGCCAACCTCGACAAGCTGCCGCGCCCGTTCGGTTTCAAGGTGGCCTGCTTCCCGATCAAGATCACGGCGGCCAGTAGTGGCTGGGCGCGAGTCGTCGCCATCTTCGAGGACTGACAGGAATCCCTTGACAGCCCCGGCGACCGCCGCTTAGTATTGCCTCACCACCCCCCTCAAAACCAGGCGAGCAAGGAGAGACGCAATGAGCAACCCCAACGGCCCCTACCCTGGCAGACAGCTCTTCCTCGGCCTGACGGCCGCCGGACAGCCGGCGCTCGCCTACCTCGTCACCGGCCGCAGCCCGGCTAGCCGGGAAAGGATCGTCGTCGCGGTCGGCGACGGCTTCCGGATGGTGCCGCTCGGCAAGTACGAATACGACCCGCTACGGCACTACACGGCGGTGCTGTTCGACCGTCTGGCCGGTATCGCCGTCGTCAGCAACGGCATCCAGACAGAGGCAATCTACGAGGCCTACCGGCTGGTGCGCAACATCGGCTCGCCGCCCGAGGAGAGCTACCTGCAATTACTCCTCGAGGGCGCCCGCGCCGAACCGGACAGTCTCAACACGCCACGGATTGCCGGCGTCATCACCCGCGACGGCGATGATGGCCGGATGGTCTACATCGTCGGCGTCAAGCGGGCCGACATGCCCGCCGTGACGCTGCCGGTCACCGTCGAGCCCGGCGTCTTCTTCGGCGTCTCGACCTACCAGGGCGACCTCACAAGCCCGCTCCCGTTCGACGTTTCCGCCGGCCTGGCCAGGCTCGAGTTCGACGGCGACGGTGCCCACGACCTCACGGCGCACCTCTACGATATCTCCGAGGCGACCAACCAGGGCGAGGACATCCGCGTCTGTGCCGTCGGCGCCGTCTATTCCGACAAAGACGAGACCTGGGAGATCGTCATCAAGAATCGGCACCACTCGGAATAGGCAGGGAACTACCCCCGCCGGTCAGTACGATCTGCTGCCCGCGGCCGCTCTGCGCCCCACGACCACTGACAAGGCCGGCGACGGCGCCACATCAACCATCCCCCCTGTCGCCCCTTCCTGTCCAGGAAGGGGGCTCTCTGGCAGGAGTTTGAGGGGCGCAGCCCCTCAAGAACTACCTCCCCCTCTCCTTCTGAAATCAGATAGCAGGGATTGCCTGTGGGCAATCCCCAAGCACTTCACCGCAGTGAAGGGCCGGGATCAAAGGGGGTGAGGTTGCCAGATGGGGGAGGGAGAAAGGAGGCCGTCACCTTCCACAGACTGCACTCCCCCTTGGCGCGGCTCGGGGTCTACCCGCGAGGCAAGGGAACAACCATCTGCCACAGGCACAAGAAAACACTTGACCACTCGGTCAAATGGTGCCATTATCTAGTGTGGTAGTGATAGACCGAAGGAAGATGACGGGGTGACGAGCAAGATGCCTCTCCAGCCAGTACGCACGGTTCGTCAGGGTGACAAGGTCCTTCGCAGGCTGAGAAAACGGCGGAGAACCCTGAACTCAATCGTCCGAGGCGTTCTGAGGACATTTAGAGGCAGAGCCGGCTAACCGGCTGGCACACATCAAATGTACATTATCATCGCGGGCTCGGGGGTCGTGGGTTTCCACACCGCTTCCTTGCTGGCCGAGGGCAAGCACGAAGTAACCGTCATCGAGCCTGTTCAGGATGTCATCGAAGGCATCCACCGTCAACTCGACGTCAGGACCATCCTCGGCAACGCCGCCACACCGCGAATCCTCCGTGAAGCCGAAGTCCAGCGCACCGACCTGGTCATCGCCGTCACCAATAACGACGAGACGAACATTCTCATCTGCTTCCTCGCCAAGGAACTCGGCGCCGGGATGACGGTCGCCCGGACACGCAATCCCGAATACTCCGGCTATTTCGTCACCGCCGCCAAGTCCCCCACCAAGGCGCGCAAGGTGATCCGCCCAAAGACCCTCGGTGTCAATCTCTTCATCAACCCAGAGGTGGAAGTCGCCGAGGAAATCATGGGTGTCCTCTCCAGCCTCTACCCGACCCCGATCGAGAACTTCGCTGGCGGCCGCGTCCAGATCAGGGAGTTCCACGTCAGCGAAGGGGTGTTCGTCGACCAGCCGCTCGCGGATGTCCGGTTTCCGAGACCGTGCGTCGTCACCGGCCTCTCCCGCGAAGGCAGGACAGCGCTGCCCAAACCGGACGAAGTCATCCGGCAGGGCGACCACCTCTACCTGGTCGCCCACCGCGACTCTATGGACGAGTTCGGCGAGATGTTCGCCCGACCGCACCGCCCAGTGAAGAATGTCGCCATCTACGGCGCCGGTCGGATCGGCTTCCTCGTCGCCGAAGGCCTCGAGAAGCGAGGCGTCGCCGTCAAGATTATCGACGACAGCCTGAGCCGTTGCGAGGACATCGCCGGCCGACTGGAGGGAGCCGCCGTCCTTCACGGTGACGCCACCGACCCCGACTTCCTCATCGAGCAGGGCATACCGGCGGCCGACGCCTTCGTCGCCACCACCGACAGCGACGAACTGAACATCCTTTGCGGCCTGCTCGCCAAGAGCCTCGGCGTACCGCGGACGATCATCCAGGCCAACAAGCCCGGTTACATTCCGCTCGCCGAGACGGTCGGTGTCGATGTCGCCGTATCGCCACTTCTTCAGGTCGCCAGCCGGATCAGCCACTTCGTCCTCCACGGCGGGGCGATATCGGCAGCCTTCCTCGGCGGCAAGGACCTGCAGGCAATCGAATTCGTCACCGCCGCTTCGGCCGCCGTCGTCGGGCACGACCTCGAAGATGCGGGCCTGCCCAAGGAGGCAATCGCTGGCGCGATCGTTCGCGACGACAACGTCATCATACCGCCGGACAAGACCCCGATACAGGCCGGCGACCACGTCGTCATCGTTTCCCCGCCGGCGACGACTCCAGCGGTGGAGCGTCTCTTCAAATGACGTCAGATAATGCGGGCTAGGGTTGTTTCCCACTACCTCGGGATGCTCGTCGTCATCCTCGGGGTCTTCATGCTCATCCCGCTCGCCTGGAGCCTCTTCCAGGGTGAAGACGCCGCCCCGGCGTTCGCCATCTCGGCGGCGATAAGCCTCGGCGTCGGCGGGCTCGCCTGGCGCCTCGTCCCCTCCGGCGAAAGAAGCCTGCTGCGTCGTGAGGCGATCCTCGTGGTCGTCGGCGGCTGGCTGGTCGTCTCGCTCTTCGGCACTCTGCCCTACGTCTTCGCGGAGACTTTCACCAGCTTCCTCGACGCCTATTTCGAGGGCCTCTCCGGCTTCACCACCACCGGGGCGACGGTGCTCACCAACATCGCCGCCCAAGAGCAGAGCATCCTCCTCTGGCGGTCGATCACCCAATGGCTCGGCGGCATGGGCATTATCACCCTGTTCGTCGCCCTCTTTCCGATACTGGGAATCGGCGCCACCCAGTTGGTCGAGGCGGAAATGCCCGGCCCCCAGGCGGAGCGGCTCACCCCGCGGATCCGCGATACCGCCAAGGCCGTCTGGCTGCTCTACCTCGGCTTCTCCGGACTGGAACTGGTGATGCTGCTGATCGCCCGGCTGCCGCTGTTCGACGCCCTGACAGTCACCTTCAGCACGATGCCGACCGGCGGTTTCACCGCCACCAGTCTCAGTATCCAGTCATACAACAGACGGTTCGTAGAGGGCATCGTCATCTTCTTCATGATCATCGCCGGGGTCAACTTCGGGCGCTTGTACTTCCTCCTCGGGAGGCGGCAGGTGCGCCAGGTACTGAGGAGCAGCGAGTTCGGCGTCTATCTTGGGTTGCTCGCCGGAATGACGATACTGATCGCCCTCGACTTGTGGCGAAACATGGACATGTCCGTCGGTGAGGCCGCCCGGCTCGGCGG
>SDBV01005373.1_pt1 | contig 18122 bp, 17 predicted proteins | sample 2277081 | NCBI WGS metagenome assembly SDBV01 (sample SAMN10402039, study PRJNA504765) | marine sediment metagenome | isolation source: marine sediment core GS10_PC15, 223 cmbsf | place: Arctic Ocean: Southern Knipovich Ridge | collected 2010 | reverse complement strand
ACACTAACCTTAAAAAGCAGGAGCTGATTATGCGTTTGCTTCAGACGCATGCTGAGCAACAGGGATACATTTTCTGCAGCGGTGTCCTGGAAATTATGGGCGATGGCTATGGTTTTCTGAGGCAGGATACCATGTTACCCAGCCCAAACGATGTCTACGTCTCCCAGTCCCAAATCCGCCGCTTTGGTCTGCATACCGGTGACCTGGTTGCCGGTCAGGGCAGGACACCCAAAAGTGGTGAGAAGTATTACAGCTTGCTACGGGTAGAAGCAGTTAACGATATTAACCCTGAGCTGGCCAAAGACCGGCCATCCTTCTCGTCACTAACCCCTGTTTTCCCCGACAAATTAATTGACCTGGAAAACTCGCCCAGTGAGCTGTCAACTCGCCTGCTGAATATCGTTGCCCCTATTGGCCGGGGACAACGAGGCTTAATTGTGTCACCGCCCAAGGCGGGTAAGACATTACTGCTCAAAGCCATAGCCAGTGCCGCCACCACCAACTATAAGGATATTCACCTGATGGTGTGCCTTATTGGCGAGCGCCCGGAAGAGGTTACTGACATGAAGCGCTCAGTCAACGGTGAAGTGATAGCCGCTACCTTTGATGAGCCGGTAGAGAATCAGACACATGTCGCTGAAGTGGCACTGGAGAGAGCCAAGCGCATAGTAGAAAGCGGCAAGGATGTTCTCATCCTTCTTGACGGCATTACTCGCCTTACCCGGGCATATAACTTGGCTATGCCTTCCAGCGGTCGGACCCTATCCGGTGGTATTGACCCGTCGGCTCTCCATCCGGCCAAGCGCTTCTTCGGTGCTGCCCGCAATACGGAGGAGGGTGGCAGCTTAACCCTCATTGCCACCTGCCTGGTTGATACCGGCAGCCGCATGGACGACCTTATTTATGAGGAGTTTAAGGGAACCGGCAACATGGAGGTTCATCTCGACCGCCGACTGTCAGAGCGCCGAATTTTCCCCGCCATGGATATTGTGCACAGTGGCACCAGGCGGGAAGAGCTGCTACTCGATGATGAGACCATAAAACGGGCATGGCTCCTGCGGCGCATGGTATCCATGATTGCCTCCGACTCAGTTAACTTCACTGAAGCCACCGAGCGAGTCCTTGAGCGCCTGGCCAAGACAAAGACTAATGCCGAGTTCCTGGCCAGCCTCAACCGGGAAACATAGCCCAATTTATAACTTGAAGAAGGGCGCGACAGGCTACCAGAAAATGACATAGGATAGCCAAATGAGTAAAGGTCATTGGGCTAAAGAGAACTGGCCAAGGTTGAGCGCGGTCATAATAGTGACCCTATTCCTTGGCGTCGCCTTTTACTTCCGAGCCTATCTCCCCTATGACCAGGTCTTCAGCGGTGACTGGATAAAGTTTACCAGCATTGATGCCTACTACCAAATGCACCTCGTTGACAACATTGCCCGTAATTTTCCTCACATCACTACTTTTTCTCCGTACTTAATCTACCCGGGCGGTTCCAACCTAAGTGGCATCCATTTCTTTAACTGGCTCCTGGCCGGCATTATCTGGATGGTCGGCCTGGGCTCACCATCCCAGCACACGGTTGACGTAATCGGCGTATATTTCCCGGCAGTCCTGGGTGCCCTGACCGTTATCCCCGTTTATTTCATCGGCAAAGAATTGTTCAATCGCTGGGCTGGTGTCATCTCGGCGGGCCTAATAGCCATATTGCCTGGTGAATTTCTGGGGCGGTCAATGCTCGGCTTCACCGACCAGCATGTTGCCGAGACATTGTTCACCACCACAGCCATCCTGTTCCTGATTCTGGCGATTAAAGCCGCCAGGCAAGGGCAGTTAACCTTCAGCCACCTCAAACACCGAGACTGGGCAATGAGTGCAAAACCGCTTATTTATAGCCTGCTTGCCGGCGTTTTCCTCGGACTCTATCTCATTACCTGGGCTGGGGCACTGCTCTTCGTCTTCATCATCACCGTCTACTTTGTCATACAGTTCATTATTGACCACCTGAAGGACCGGTCGACTGGCTATTTAGGTGTGGTTGGCGTTATCCTCTTCTTGGTTGCCCTGATGCTTTTTCTACCTTTTTCCGTAGGAATACTTTATCCTGCTTCTCTGGTTATCGCCTTGCTTATTCCACCGGCATTGAACGGCATCTCCCGGCTGATGGCGGGCAAAAGGATAAAGCGGAGCTACTACCCACTGGCCGTGGTCGGGCTGGGACTGCTGGGGCTGGCTATCATCTACCTGGTTAGCCCCACCCTCCCCAGGACAATGGTAGGCTTATTCTCTATCTTTTTTCCGGCAGGTGTTCAGCTTACCACCATCGAAATGCAGCCTATCCTGTTCCCCAGGGGTGAATTTTCACTGTCAGTTGTCTGGGGCAATTTTACCACCAGCCTTTTCCTAAGCCTCATCTCCCTCGGCATCTTAACCTACCTTGCCATCAAGCAGAATAACCCCGAAAAAAGCCTGCTGATAGTGTGGAGCCTGGTGATACTGGCGGCAACCCTGGGGCAGCGCCGCTTCGCCTACTATTTAGCCGTCAATGCAGCGGTGCTCACCGGCTACCTGTCCTGGCAATTCCTTCAGCTCGCCGGCTTCAGGGACAGGGCAGCCAAACCGGCAGAAATACACAGAAAACAAGGTTATTATTTGGAAGCACCAAAAAAACGGGATTACTATGAAGTCCTCGGTTTAACTAGAAATGCCACCAATAAGGAAATAAAGAGAGCATTCCGAAAGCTGGCTTTTGAGCATCATCCCGACCACAATCACGAGGCTGGGGCTGAGGATAGGTTTAAGGAATTAGATGAACCCTACCAAGTGCTCTCTGACCCTGATAAACGAGCTGCCTACGATCGCTCCCAATATGGTGCGGCGAAAATGGAAAGAGGGAAAGCCGGACTGAAGGAGAGAAAGCAGGGCGTCTTTCACATCACCACCAGGCAGGTAACTATGGCCCTGGCGGTGCTCGTCATCTTCTTCATGGTCTTCTTTCCCAATATCGGGAAGGCAAAAGATACTACCAGTCGAGCACCCTTTGCCCCGAGTGATGCCTGGTATAGCTCCCTATCCTGGCTGAAAGAAAATACCCCTGAACCCTTTGGCGACCCGGATTTCTATTATAACCTTTATGAAACCCCATTCCACTATCCCGAAACTGCTTATGGGGTAATGGCCTGGTGGGATTATGGATACTGGATAGCCCGCATTGCTCACCGCATACCAAACGCCAACCCGGGGCAGGAATCTCAAGCAGTGACCAGGGTAGCCGGCTTCTTTACCTCCCAGGACGAGAAATCAGCCAGTAAAATTGTGCAGGAAATGGGCACGGCATACGTAATCATTGATTATGAGACAGCTACCAGCAAATTCTGGGCAATTGCTCTCTGGGCAGGACAGGAACGCACCGACTTTTTTGACACCTACTATGTGCCGCAGGAAGGCAAAGTGGTACCTATAAACCTATTCTACCCGGAGTACTACCGCTCGATGTCCACCCGGCTGTATAGCTTTGACGGCAAAGCGGTAACGCCGGACACCTTACGGGTGATTTCATACCAGGAAAACACCACCAGCGGAGGCGAGGTCATCAAGCAAATCACCAGCGTTCAATCTTTCTCCAGCTACGAAGAGGCGACTGCCTATATCACCGGCCAGCAGTCCACTAATTACAGAATCATCAGTGACAACCCGTTTATCAGTCCGGTGCCGCTGGAAGCGCTGGAACACTATAACCTGGTTCACGGCTCCGATGTCCCCATAAGGCTGGCAGACGGGAGAATGCTTCCCGCCGTAAAAATCTTTGAATATGTTGGGCCTTGATAAGCCGGACATCGATAGTAGCGGTGCATTCGGTGCACTCCTGTTGACGACTCATAAAGGTCAATAAAGGACACGAGGTAATATGAAAATGAATTTCTGACCGCCACTTGACCACAATTTTTTATTCTTGATTTTGCCCAGTTGAGCTATTGTCAACTGTCCATAAATAGGCTAATATCACTTCGGGTGAAGCGTGGAAATCAAGGCTCTTGACCAATATAGCTTAGTAAATAGTTAGTTGTCACTGGGAGCATCCAGGCAATGGGCTCAAAACCTAATAATAGCCCCAAAATTATAGCTGCTATACCAGCATTTAATGCAGAAAGATATATTGGCTCCATCGTGCTCAAGACCAGGCGGTATGTAGATTATCGCTTCCGTTTTCTCTTTGTCAATGTCGATAAGGGTAACTTTGTTGCTCAGCTTAGCCAGGCAGGTTGCCACGACAATGCCGACATAGCCCGAACCTATTATGGAAAACTCTCATTTTCTCCCCGATTCTTTATTAAGGTCGTCAAAGTACTTGATGGTCTCTGCCAGGCCATCGCCTAAAGTCCACCTCGGTTCATAGCCAAAACTCTTTGCTTTAGAAACATCCGCCAATGTATGTCTTGGGTCACCGGGTCTGGGCTTCTCATAGATTGGTTTCAGGGTTTTTTGCAGAGAATGGAGGATGGCATCGGCCAACTGGTTTATGGTTATACTATTGGCGCTCCCGATATTGTACACACCGTCAGCGTCATTCTCCATGGCAAGGATGTTTGCACTGACTACATCTTTAACAAAAGTAAAATCTCTGCTTTGTTCGCCATCACCAAAAATAATAGGAGGTATATTTTGGGAAATTCTATGTATGAAGGCGGGGATAGCCAGGGCATAGCCTGAGTGTGGGTCCTGCCTTGGACCGTACACGTTAAAGTACCTGAGGCATACAGTAGAGAGGCCATAGATCTGATGGAAGATTGTGCAGTAATATTCACCCGCCAGCTTGGTCAACGCATACGGGGAGAGGGGACTGGGTGGCATATCCTCCCTTTGCGGTAGAGTGGTGGCATCACCGTAGATTGAGGAGGAGGAGGCAAAAACAACTTTTCTCACCTTGTTTTCCTTGGCGGCCAGTAGTACCTTCAGGGTTCCGGTTATGTTCACTTCATTGGTGGTCAAAGGGTCATCTATACTGTGGGGAACCCGTGCCAGTGCCGCATGATGGAGCACATAGTCAACACCCTGAAAAAGCCGCTGAAGCAACGGTAAATCGGTAATGCTTCCCTGAACAAACTCGACATTGCCTTCTTGAAGTAGTCCCTGGATATTTCCCAACTTCCCCGTAGAAAGGTCGTCCAGGATAACAACGTGGTAGCCCTGCCTGGCCAGTTCATCACATAGATTCGAACCAATAAAGCCAGCCCCACCGGTAACAACCGCTTTCATGTATCCCCTTTCCAGTAACTGTTTCGACTATCCAGCGCTTATCGGACATAGAGTATGCACCATCATGGCACATGTGGCCTACATCCCTGATACCCATAAGACCAATTGGCGATACTATAGCCTGACTATTGCCCCTTGTCAATAGCATCAATTTATTCAATAACCATATCTCGTAACAACTGGTATCAAATAGTGCCGCCTGCCAAGGGCTGGCGTACTATTAAATAAAACAGGTAAGTATACAACTAAGGGTTTCATTTGTCATGCCCATATTTTACATGGATTGTCGGATATTTACGGAAACATTGTGGGAGCCAACAATTGTGATATTCTAGATTAATCAGATTTTTTAAAGCATAAAAAATATAGGCTCACGTCGATTTTGTTCAAATTGTTTCCCGGTCTTCTTTTAGTACTGGGATGCCACCCATTTTAGTACCACTGAGAAGATTTCAGTTATCCACAAGTTTAACATGGACTAATTTCGAGAAACAAGTCGGCATGTCGGGGAGACATTCATTGGGGCTAAGATAGTAAATGACCTGTTGATACTAGGTCTACTGACTATTCTTCCAGGCGGTGCCATAATACTTGCACCAGATAATCCTATTCGCATTATTCTTGGCATTCCTTTCGTTCTATTTTCCCCCCCCGGTTATGCGCTTGTATCAGCTCTATTCCCTAGGAAGAGGGAGCTGGATGTAGTTGGCAGGGTAGCGCTTAGCTTCGGTATGAGCATCGCCTCGACGTTTTTCATCGGGCTAGGCCTTAATTACAGCAAGTGGGGCATACGACTGGAGCCGATTATCTACGCCGTGGGTGGGTTCATATTGCTTATGTCGATAATCGCCATCATCAGACGTACAAGGCTCCCCGATGAAGAGCACCCCGGTATCAGTATCAAGATTTAATTATGGGCCGCTGAGCAAGGAGGCTTCAACAAATTTCAGTCTTTCCTGGTGATTCTATCTATGCTAAAGATGTTCAAGACAAAAGTCTTTACAAAATTTATACAAAAGTTAGCCTATTTTCGGCATAGCTGGTTATGTTATTGAAAAAGGATTCCCTTCTGTGGTATAATGCAACAAGTTCAGGTTTAGGTTATTGCAATCACCTTAGAACCCACTCACACAGAGTTGCCTTAAGTATTGGATGACCCGAACTCTAACTAAAATTTAAAAGAGAGGAGGTCATCCAATGAGTTTTCAAGACAAGTCCCTTCAATGCTCCGATTGCGGTAATACGTTTACCTTCAGCGCTGAAGAACAAGAGTTTTTCCAGTCCAAAGGCTATACTAACGAGCCAAAGCGCTGCCCGGAATGCCGCCAGGCAAGAAAATCAGAGCGCTACGGCAATAGTAGCTACGGAGCCCCACGCCAGATGTTCCCCGCAACATGCGCCGAGTGTGGTAAAAGCACCGAAGTTCCTTTTGAACCTCGCGGTGATAGGCCGGTCTACTGTAGCGATTGCTACCGAAAAGTCAGACCAAATAGATAAACTGGTTTGAAACCTCAGACGTACATGGGCTGGAGATATCCGGCCCGTGTATGTCTCCGTAATGTATTGGAGTATTATGTCATTAGCAGTCAGGCTACATGGAGGTGAATCGCAAGATTCCCTGTTGCGTCGTTTTCAAAGGATGATTCAGATGGACGGCATCTTGCGCGAGGCGAAAGCCAACCGCCATTTCGTATCTAGGAGAGACGCTGCCCGGATTAAAGCAAAAAATAGCGCCCGGCGGAGACGACGCCAGGGTAATACGTAAGTGCACCTGAAAGTAAATAACAGGTCACTGCTTATGCTGGCGTCAAACAGTAGTGAGATTGGGTAATCTAACAAGGGGGGTCTAATATGAGAATCTATGTAGGCAACTTATCCTATGAAGTGACCGAAGAGGAATTACAGCAGGAATTCATGGCTTTTGGTGAAGTGGCGTCTGTAAGCATCCTGACCGACAAGTTCAGCGGGCGACCTAAGGGATTTGGCTTTGTTGAAATGGCATCAAAGTCTGAAGCCGAAGCTGCCATCGCAGACCTCAACGGTAAAATACTAAAAGAGCGAACCATCGTTGTCAATGAAGCTCGCCCTCGGACAGATAACAGGGGTGGTGGGTCCTATGGCGACAGAAGGGGCGGGGGCGGGGGCGGCGGCTACGGCGGAGGTAGAGGTGGCAGGTCGGGGGGAGGAAGGCAGCAAAGATATTAAGCCATCTGGTCACTATCACTACTTGAAAGCCACCCGGGTAGTTCCATAACTGCATGAACCGTTGCTGCCACACCTGTAACGAATCGGCGCAGTGTGTCCCATTTGATAAAAGGGGGTAGCATGAATATCTATGTGGGTAACTTATCGCTCGAAATGACTGAGGGTGAACTGCGAAAAGAATTCATGGCTTTCGGAGAAGTGATAACTGTAATCATCATGAATGACAAATATATTGGTAGTGGCCAACCCAGAGGATATGGATTTGTTGAAATGACCTCAAAGTCTGAAGGCGCAGCCGCAATTACCAGCCTCACCGGGAAAAAACTGAGGGGCCGGGTGATTGATATTATTGAGGCTCTTCCTCTTTCAGATAAGAGGAATACAGAATCCCTCAATATTAGAGGCAATAACCGGTCTAACCGAAGAAGGCAAAGAACATACCAAACCAGTTGAGTCACCTGTCCTATATTAGAGGCGCATGACCTGACATTTCACCGAGCAGTTCTAATGAGTTTCCAAACCTTTTATTTTCATCCGAGCATCATGCCGGCGTGCGGGCGCCCGGTTGCCCCATACCCACACCAATCCAGGCACAATCCATCCTATTGGTTATGCAACGTCGTTCCCATTTCTGGTAGACGGCTCCAGGGTTATTCTTTCCCGTGACGGGGGGAGGGGAATAAAGGGAATCTAAAATAACTCAATAGTCAAGCAAAAAGACCTGAGTGGTCTCCGGCAGGCTCGCTTTGGTGAAGGACAGCCTGGGTTGAGAGCTGACCTCTTTCACCCCTATCTCCTTGAGAAACTTATCCACCGGCTCCAGCTCCCGGTTCAGGGCCGGGGTTCTGTAGTGCATAGGGACTACCGCCTTTGGCTCAAGCTGCCTGACTACCTGAGCCGCTACCGGGGCATCGATAGTGGACACCCCACCTACCGGCAGCAATAGCACATCCACATGGTCAATCTCCTCCACCTGCTCAGCAGTAAGCACGTGTCCTAAATCGCCAAGGTGGCACACTGACACCTCATCCACCTCGATAAGATAGACAGTATTTCTACCTCTCTGGCTCCCCCCCTCAGCATCATGGAAGGCGGCTATCCCTATAATCAGTATGCCGCCAATTTCATACTCACCAGGGCCTCTAACCAACCTCGGCTCATCACCAACGCCCTCGACATAGGCATGGCCGGGGTGGTCATGACTTACCGTGACGATATGTGCCGCAGGTTTGCCCAACGAGTAGCCTAAAGCTGGTGAATAGGGGTCAGTAATAACGGTAGACTGCCTACCCCCAATTCTGAAGCAAGAATGCCCTAACCAGTTAATATTCATATTTCCAATACCTCTACTGCCTAAATATAGCAGGATTAAGCCCGGCCAGTCAATATGATATTGTTCGCCGCCTCCATCTCAAAAAGCTTTTGTTTGGTAACTCATCCCCCAATTTTACCCTTGACAAATAACAGTCAAAAATGGTAAGTTAATTAGTGATTAGCAGTCTTGGGCTTAGACTGCTAATTCTGAGGAGGTGAAAATGTTATCACCCCGAGCCGGGACAATACTCAAGTCCGTAGTGGGACAATATATTACCAGAGCGATACCAGTGTCGTCCCAGAGCATCACCGGTGACCCTGAACTGGAGGTGAGTCCGGCCACTATTCGTAATGAGATGGCTCACCTGGAGCAGGAGGGTTATATTGTTCGCCCTTACCCTTCTGCCGGAAGCGTACCCTCGGATAAGGGCTACCGCTACTATGTGGACGCCCTGACCGATATGGAGCTTCCCTTAGCTGAACAGCGTTTGATAAACCACCTTTTCCACCAGGTAGAGGGAGAGCTAGAGAAATGGCTCAGCCTGGCGGCCACAATCCTTGCCAAGCTGGCTCATAATATAGCGATAGTGGCAAAGCCCAGGTCAACCGATAGCCAGTTCAAGCATCTGGAGCTAGTTGCCTGGCAAGATACCTCGGCATTACTTGTTCTGGTTCTGCGTGGCGCCCGGATAAAGCAGCAATTAATAACCTTTGATAGGGTCATTACCCAGCCAGAGCTGACCGCCATTGCCAACAAACTAAATGCCATTTACTCCGGCTTAACCAGGGCACAGATTTCAACGAAAGGAAACAAGCTTTCCCACACCGAACAACAGTTGACCGATTGCCTGCTAGAAATAATGCAGGCTGAAGATAAGCAAGAGTATGATGAGCCTTATCTCGATGGCTGGCTCTTTATGCTTAATCAGCCAGAATTTGCCCAAAGCCAGCGGATAATGGCCCTAATGGAATTAGTTGAGCGCAGAAATCTGCTGAGGGTCATCGCCCCTCCAGAGCTGACCAGCTCCGGAGTGCAGGTAGTTATCGGGAAAGAGAATAAGGCTGAGGTTATTCAGGACTATAGCGTGGTCATCAGCCATTACGGTCTGCCCAGAGAAGCCGCCGGCACTATAGGGGTAGTCGGGCCAACCCGAATGCCTTACGCCCGTGTCATCTCCACCGTAACCTACCTATCTTCAGTGCTGAGCATACTGACGGCTGAGCTTTATGAGAGAGAAATACCCACCCACCCAGTTTCATTTGGCAAGGAGTAAACACACGGAGGAAATTTGCCCTGCTTCTTTAATTTAAGAGGATATACTACTAAAAAATACAGGAGTAAACTAGATAATGACAGAGGAAGACCAACCCAAATCAGAATCAGAACTGGCTGAGGTTGAGGATATCGAGACCTTAAAGAAGGATTTAGCTGAGGTGAAAGCAAAGGCTGAATCCAATCTGGCCGGCTGGCAGAGAGCCCAGGCCGACTTCACTAACTACAGACAGCACAGTGAGCAGGAAAAGGGAGAGGCCATAAAGTATGCCGCTAGCCTGCTTGTGCTTACGCTTTTGCCAGTACTGGATGATTTAGAACGGGCTTTCGCTTCCGCTCCAAGCCGCCTGGCCAAACTTGGCTGGGTAGATGGCGTAAGACTCATTGAGCGCAAGCTCCGGGCAACCATGGAAGCACAGGGGCTGTCACCAATCACGGCGCTGGGGGAACCCTTTGACCCTTATCGGCATGAAGCGATAAGGCAGGATAAAGGTCAAGAGGGCATGGTCATCGAGGAAGTGCAAAAGGGCTATACGTTCCATGACCGCGTTATTCGTCCGAGCCAGGTAGTGGTGGGCAATGGGGAAGAAGAGACAGAGAGGAGTGACGCCTCAGTTCAATCTAACTAGATTATAAGCGCAGAGAGGAGGAGTAAACCATGGGAAAGGCCGTCGGAATTGATTTAGGGACAACATTCAGTGAGGTAGCGGTGATGCAGGGCGGAGAGCCAGTAGTTATCCCTTCCGCTGAAGGAGGTAATCTTATTCCCTCAGTAGTAGCCATAAGCAAGAGTGGGGAGCGCCTGGTGGGGCAAATAGCCAAGCGCCAGGCTATCGTCAACCCGGATAACACCATCCACAGTATTAAGAGATTCATGGGCCGCAAGTGGGGAGAGCCGGTGGGGCGAGAGTTGCCTATCGAGGAGGATGCCAAACGCAAGACCTACAACGTAACCAAAGCACCCAACAATGACGTGCGGGTGGCGATGGGAGGCAAAGAGTATAGCCCGCCCGAAATTTCTGCCATGATTATACAAAAACTAAAGGCTGACGCCGAGGCTTATCTTGGTGAAAAGGTTACGGATGCGGTTGTTACCGTGCCAGCCTACTTTAATGATTCCCAGCGGCAGGCAACCAAAGACGCGGGCACCATAGCCGGGCTCAACGTGCTGAGAATAATTAATGAGCCAACGGCGGCCGCTTTTGCCTACGAGTTAGAAACAGGCAAAGAGAAAGAACAAACTATTGTTGTTTATGACCTTGGCGGAGGCACCTTTGATATCTCCATACTGGAGATTTATGAAGTGGAGGGCGAAGGTGGGGAGGAGGGTAAAGTCTCCTTTGAAGTCAAGTCAACCAGTGGTGATACCCACCTCGGTGGTGATGATTTTGACCAGAGGATTATTGATTGGCTCTGCGATGAGTTCAAGCGAGACCAGGGTATAGACCTGCGGCAGGACAAAATGGCGCTACAGCGCCTGAAGGAAGCGGCAGAAAAGGCTAAGACTGAGCTATCTACTGTCCAGCAGACTGAGGTAAACCTTCCCTTCATTACCGCTGATGCCAGTGGCCCCAAGCACCTTAATATTACCCTTACCCGAGCCAAGCTTGAGCAGCTGGTAATGGACCTGGTCGAGAAAACGCTGGAACCATGCCGCCAGGCACTGACTGATGCCGGGAAGACCGCCGCCCAGATTGATGAGGTAATTCTGGTGGGCGGGCAGACCAGGATGCCACTGGTCCAGCAGAAGGTAAAGGAGTTTTTCGGTAAAGAACCACATAAGGGGGTGAACCCCGATGAGATAGTCGCTATCGGTGCAGCCAGGCAAGCTGGGGTGCTTACGGGAGAGTCCAAGAAGGATGTGTTACTACTTGATGTTACCCCTCTCACCCTGGGCATTGAGACCTTAGGCGGTGTAGCTACCCCACTTATCCCCCGCAATACCACTATTCCCACCTCTAAAAGCCAAATCTTCAGCACCGCGGCTGATAACCAGCCCAGCGTGGAGATTCACATCCTTCAGGGAGAGAGACCTATGGCGACGGATAACCGGACACTGGGGCGATTTATGCTCGATGGCATACTACCGGCGCCACGCGGTTTACCGCAGGTTGAGGTTTCCTTTGATATTGACGCCGATGGTATCCTCAGCGTCAGGGCACAGGACAAGGGCACGGGCAAGGAACAGAAAATCACCATTACCGCCTCCAGCGGCCTCTCCAAGGAAGAGGTAGAACGGATGCAGCGAGAGGCAGAGGCACACGCTGCTGAAGATACCAAGCGCAAGGAGGAAGTGGAAACACGCAACACCGCCGACACCCTGGCTTACACCGCCGAAAAGACGCTAAGGGAGCAGAAGGATAAAATTCCTTCCGATTTGAACCAGGAGATAGAGGGTAAGATAGCCGCGGTACGATCAGCGCTGCAGGGAACAGATATTGACAGCATCCGCCGGGCAAGCCAGGAGCTATCTGACGCTATGCAAAGGCTGGGCTCGGCAATTTACGGACAGCAGCAGCAACCGCCACCAGGTGGTGAGGCTCCGGGTGAGACCCCTCCGGATAAAGGCAAAGATGAAGGAACGGTAGAAGGCGAGTTCCGCGAGGTTTAAGCGATGGTTAAAGGGGATGGGGTTACAGTATGGCAATAAAACGGGATTATTATGAAGTCCTCGGCGTAGACAGAAACGCTACTGACGAGGAAATAAAGAAGGCTTTCCGTAAGCTAGCCTTTAAGCATCACCCCGACCACAACCGCGAGACTGGGGCCGAGGACAGATTTAAAGAGGTAAACGAAGCCTACCAGATGCTGTCTGACCCGGATAAGCGCGCCGCCTATGACCGCTTTGGACATGGCGGCACTGAGGGGCTCTTTGGGCGAGGCTTTGAGGGGTTTGACTTCGGTGGTTTTGGTGATATCTTCGATGCCTTTTTTGGTGGAGCAGCTACTGCCAGCCGCCAAGCACCCCGGCACGGCGCTGACCTTCACTACCGGGCGACTATCACCTTTGAAGAAGCCGCCTTCGGCTGCGAAAGGGAAATAACCATATCCCGCACCGAAAACTGCTCCCTTTGCCATGGTATTGGTGCCGAGCCGGGCAGTCAACCCAGCCGCTGCCCCAATTGCAATGGCACCGGGCAGGTGCAGCGAGTCCACCAGAGTATATTCGGGCGTTTCACCAACATCACCACCTGCCCTAAGTGCCACGGCGAGGGCAGAATCATCACCGAACCCTGCCCGCAGTGCCGAGGCACAGGCCGGGAGAAGCAGCAGCGCAACATTCTGGTCAAAATCCCGGCTGGGGTTGATAATGGCTCACAAATACGCCTGAGCAGTGAAGGAGAGGCTGGAGAAAGAGGCGGCTCACCAGGTAATCTCTATATTACCCTATCCGTAAAGCCACACCAATTTTTCATCCGAGAAAATGATGACATCCTTTATGAGCTACCAATCAACTTTGCTCAAGCTGCCCTTGGCGCTGAGGTAGAGATACCTACCCTGGATGGCAAGCGCAAGCTCAAGTTGCCCGCCGGCAGCCAATCCGGGAAAGTCTTCCGGCTCAAGGGCGCGGGCATCCCTCGTCTCCAAAGAAGCGGGCGCGGCGACGAGCTAGTCACCCTCTTCGTAGCTACCCCGGCAAAACTTACCGAAAGACAGCGCCAGCTATTCCAGGAACTGGCAGAGAGCCTTGGTTCAACAGGCACGCCACCTGAAAAAAAGAAGGGGCTGCTGGGCAGACTCAGGAACTCTTCCGACGCCTGAAAAAGGAGAACAGCTTCCACTTTCGCCCGGCTAATTCATGCCGGGCGGCGGCACTCATCATCTCCACCACTGCCTGGCGAGGTTCAACACCCTCATAGAGCACCTGGGAAATCTTTTCCGTAATAGGCATTTCCAGCCCGAGCTGCTTGGCTAGAGCTGTGGCGGCGATGGTGGTACTCACACCCTCAGCAACGCCGTCCATTGAATCCGTAATCTCCTCGAGGGACCGTCCCTTGGTCAACTCCACCCCGACATGATGATTACGACTCAACGGGCTGGCACAGGTAGCGATTAAATCACCCAAGCCAGCTAAACCAGAAAAGGTGAGGGGGTGTGCCCCCAAAGCAGTGCCCAGGGCCGTCATCTCGGTCAAACCACGAGTGATAAAGGCCGCCTTAGCGTTGTCACCATAGCCCAGCCCATCGGCCATGCCGGCGCCCAGAGCGATAACGTTCTTTAGTGCCCCCCCCAGCTCTACGCCGATGACATCGGTATTGGTATACACACAAAGGTTGGGGGTGGTTAGCAACCTCTGGGCTGGCCTAGCCGCTGCCTCGCTCTCAGCAGCCACTACGGTAGCTGCCGGTAAGTTCTGGAGTATCTCCCGGGAGAGATTAGGCCCGGAGAGGACACAGATATTAGACTGAAAACGATGGTCTATTTCCTCAGCAATTACCTGTGACATACGCTTATTGCTGCCAATCTCCAGACCCTTGGCCGCACTTATAACCAGCATCGAACCCCGAAGGTGACCGGCGACCAGTTTCATGTTTTGCCGCATAGTCTGTGCCGGCACCGCCATGATTACCGCCTTTACGTCAGCTAAGGCTTCACTGAATGAGCTGGTTATGGATAGGTCTGGAGGCATAGCGGTATCAGGCAGGGCTGAATTGCCTCCAGCCCTGCTCAGTTCACCAGCCTCTTTATCTGTCCGCGCCCATAACCTGACCTGTAGTCCTTTACGGGCTAACACCACCCCCAGAGTCATCCCCCAGATAGTGGTGCCGATAATAGCAATCTTGGGCATACTTTACACCATGCCATCCATTCGAAATCGCCAAATGATTGAAATCAAGGGACAGGGAGTAATCTGCTGTCTAAGCTCTTTCGCCCAGCTTACGCTCCTTACCCGACAGTAACCGGGCAATATTATCACGGTGCATAACAATAATCAGCACTGCACCTACTAAAGCATAAGCCAGATATTCCATGGGGAAGCCACCCACGATAGTCAGGGGCACCAGTATAATATAGGCGCCCACCACTCCAGCGATAGAGCCCAGCGATGCATATCTGGTTATGCCTGCCCCAATGAGCATAATCCCGCCACCGAATATCCCCGCTGGTGGACACAGAGCTACCATTCCTCCTATGAAGGTAGCCACACCCCTTCCTCCACGGAATTTAAGGAATACTGGCCAAATGTGACCAACTATTGCCGCCAAAGCAGCCAGAACTTGAGCATGGGGTATACCGAGTGCAAAATCACCTACCACCAGATAGCCTTTGCCGATTATCAGTCCGGCAAATACCACTGATAGAACTCCCTTTAGCACATCCAAGAAAGCGGCCAGAGCCGCTGCTTTCTTCCCCGCCGTGCGGAGCACGTTAGTCGTCCCGGTCCGGCCACTGCCGTACTGCCTGATATCCACCCCGCCAGCTCGCCTGCTGATTAATAGGCCAAAGGGAATAGAACCCAGAAGGTAACCGATTATCACCACGATGACAAACTTGGCCATTATCATGACTCACCTCTTGCTTTAAAGACAAAGCGAAGCGGAGTGCCAGCAAAGCCAAACGACTGGCGCAGTTTGTTCTCCAGGTAGCGGCGATAGGAAAAATGGATTAGGTTGGGGTCGTTGACAAAAAAGACAAAGGTTGGTGGGTTTACCTCAGCCTGAGTAGCGTATAGAATTTTTAGCTGCCTGCCACCAACCCGGGGCGCGCTATGAGCTGCCACCGCCTGCTGAACCGCACTATTGACGGCAGCGGTAGGTAATCTCTTGAGTCTCTCCTGATATACCTCATTTGCCTGAGGCAATATCCTGTCCACCCCCTGCCCAAACTTGGCGGAAACATAAAGCAGCGGGGCATAAGACACAAACCTGAACTGACCCCTGATGTATCCAGTATATCCATCAGTGTCTTTATCCGCAATCAGGTCCCACTTATTGACTACCAAAACAATCCCCTTGGCTGCCTGCTGAATATAGCCAGCAATATGCGTATCCTGAGCAGCCACCATCTCAGCGGCATCGAGAACGAGCAGAGCTATATCCGCCCGGTCAATGGCGCGCAGGGCGCGGATGACACTGTACCTCTCCACACCCGCTCCCACCCGTCCCCGCCGCCGGATACCTGCAGTATCAATAAGTAGCACACTTTGCCCCCCAAAGTCAAGCAGGGTATCTATGCTATCGCGAGTAGTGCCCGGAATCTGGTCAACAATAGCCCGCTCCCTGCCCAAAAGAGCATTCAACAGCATTGACTTACCAACGTTGGGCCTGCCGACGATAGCCACCTTCATCATCTCCGTCTCAGCCTCAACCGGTGGGGATGCCGGCAACCGGGAAATTACTCTATCCAGCAGCTCATCAGTGCCCCGACCGTGATAAGCTGAAATCGCCAGCGGTTCATCCAGCCCCAATCTATGAAATTCCGCTACCTCGGTCTCAAGCCGGTCATTATCCACCTTATTTGCCGCCAATACCAAGGGTTTACCCACCTTGCGCAGCATATCAGCAATTTCGTGGTCAGCGGGCATCAACCCATCCCTGACATTCACCAGGAAAATAACTGCGTCAGCCTCGGCTATGGCCGCCAGTACCTGCTCTTTAACCCCGCTGGCCAGAGCGGACTCCATTTTCGGCTCAAGGCCACCGGTATCTACCACAGTGAATTCAACCCCCTGCCAGGAAACAGTGGCAAAGACACGGTCACGGGTTGTCCCCGGCAAGTCCACGACAATGGCTATCGGCTTGCCCGCCATCCGGTTAAGCAGGGTAGACTTACCCACATTCTGCCGGCCAATAATAGCCACAATCGGTTTACTCATGCTTACCTCACAATCTCAACCCTCAGGGATTCAGCCTGATTCCCTTCTTTTCATATACTAGGCTTATATGCCAAAAAAGTAATTTAAAGCGGGGTAAATCAAGATCAATAGAACGATAACAATAATTGTGAGTGCTAGCCAATACCATCGGACTTGCCTCAACTTCTCTAAGAAAACTAGATACACGCCGAAGACTATCTGAAATACGCCGAGCAGAAGAACCAGGATGAGCTTCACCTCAAATGGGAATGCCAGAAAGTAGAAGAGGATAATCGGGGGGTAAAAGGGAAAGAAAGCGCCAAGAGTGCATATTATACCATGGACTATGAGTAGCCAACCCACTATCTTTCTCATTATTATCATTATTGCCCTCCTTTGCAGGAGATACCCCAACCTAACAGGGTGTCTAAGAGGGGCAAAGACTCTCTTTCTTTATCTCCCTCTCTCCTTTGAAGGAGACCGTTTAGCAATTCAAACTGTAATTGCGAGTCCTTCGCTTCTTATCATTCTGAGGGAGCAAAGCGACCGAAGAATCTCGCTCAGGGTAAACTCCGCGAAGCAATCTCAACATTGCTTTCAGAGATTGCTTCGGCTGTTTGCTTCGTTCCTCGCAACGCCGCGCAATGGCAACTAAACAGCTTCTTAAAAGAGAGGTAGATTCAGAAGTGAGGTAGATAGAGAGCATCATTTTGCCTCGGGCCCAGCCCCCTTTATCTCTAACAGCCCCTTACAGAATATATCCCTTACGTGGGGCAGGCTGGGAAGGTTTTTCTTCTTCCTGCCGGGCAGCCTGGAGAGGCTTTGTCACCACTAACTCTTTAGCCAGCTTCACGCTGGGAGGCTCAATCTGAGTCCGGGCGAATTTTTTCAGCTCAGCAATATTATCCCTGAAATCGTTGACAAAGGCGTTGTACTCCATCACAAACCGGTTATACTGGTCTATGGTTTCCTGCGGAACCTGAATCTTTTCTGCCACCTCATAAAACTGCTCTACAAACTCATAATAATGGTTGATTACCAGCCAGAGCTCGTTCAAATAGGTACGCAAGTAGAGATTTAAATTCCGGGCTTTAACATCGCTCTCCATCCTGGCGATAAAGCTATCACACCAGGTGTTGAAAATCCGCTGTGACACATCGCACGTCCGCGCCCAATTCCATACTTCGGGATTATCAATCTTGAACAGGCTATCTATGATAGCGAAGATAGATAGGGAGGAATTGCCGGTAAACCTGCGAATAAAGTATCCAGCTTGCTGCC
>SDBV01005372.1_pt1 | contig 18123 bp, 19 predicted proteins | sample 2277081 | NCBI WGS metagenome assembly SDBV01 (sample SAMN10402039, study PRJNA504765) | marine sediment metagenome | isolation source: marine sediment core GS10_PC15, 223 cmbsf | place: Arctic Ocean: Southern Knipovich Ridge | collected 2010 | reverse complement strand
TTGTCTTTTCTTTCCTGCATCAAGTCGTGATAATGTTCCGTTTGGGATTTTGATGGGTTGTTCGTGGTCCTGCCATAAGCGTCAGCCCAACACTTTTCACACGTTGACATCACTCCTCCTTTCCCAACTTATCGAGCATGATCTTGAACGCACAATCCGGCTTGTGGCCTATGCCTTGTTCTTGCCGTTCTCGGTGTCGGTCAATTGCACACTCAATCCAAAAGTCACTGTCAATATGGTCGTCCATTGATTCCCGTATCTCATCTTCAGTCTTGTCATCGTCTGAGTAGTCGTTAGGTTTGTTAGCATTACATGTATGGCATTGTTCGCCCCATTCGCTGTAGTTATACTCATGCCGCCGCAGTATCTTCACGAGCTGTTGAATGTCAGTTTTTGTCAGCATCACTCCTCCTTCGGCGAAATAGCTGTCGCATCCTTTTGTTATACCGCTTCTTAATGCGCTTGCGCTGCCCGGCTTTCCAGAACAGCACACGACGCCAACCGGTAAACGCATCGCATTCATCGACCGATATCATTTTGTGGCGTCGGCCCATCATTGCGATTGCTCCTCCTTCCTCGGAAACACCGTGTCTCGATCCTGTGGTATCGTCACATCTTCAGTCTCAAGAGTCTCTATACGCTCTTCGAGGCTGTCTATTTTTGCGGTAGTTACCATTAACAGTATGCTTAAAACAACTATGGCCACAGCGACAATTACGAGCAAGACAGACTTATCTCTGTCCATCAGTCTTCTCCTGCTCGCCCTCCATGTCCAGCAAAAATGTTTCGGCCGCATGCGCTGACTTTTTTAAGAATCTTTCTGTCGCATTAAACCTTTTTTGTAATTGCTCCATTTTTTGTAGGGCCTCGCGCCAATTCATAATTAACGTTCTTTGATAATCATCAAGCGCTTTTTCTGTTTTAAGGGGACCGTCATTCTCCATTCCCACGTTTTCCCAGTTCTTGCGGGCTTTTTCAATTGCACCGATTGGGTCATCTTTAGACACATACGTTTCTCTTTTCTTTGCCATCATTCTCCCCCCGTCTTTTTTTTATGATTACAGGCGTTGATAAATTTCTCTTGCATATCTGATGGGTAATTCACATGATAAGATACATTGGCCGGTACAAAGGAAACCGCCGTTCTATTCTGGTGAAATGCTTCTCCATTTGCCCAACAGTCTACACATACATATAAACCACTTTCATCAAGAGCTCCGTCCCAATTCTTACTTCCGCAAATAGTACAGTTCATGTCTCCTCCTTATAGTCTCGTCACGTCAACTTCCCACGTTTCTTTTTTGCCTATTGTCCCGTCTTTTTTCTTCACCTTGAGTTTACGCCAAGACCAGACTTCGATTAGATTGTATCGTGCAAGCCATTCTTTTGCATTTTCGTTTGCCAGAATCTTTTTGATATGTGCCGCCCGACTTGACATCGTGCAAACCTGTATGATACAAGGAGGATGCCCTATTATCAAGATATCGCCAAATCCAAACAAATCCTGTCGTCGTTTAGCGAAGGAGTTCCACCGCTCGACCTTTTCGGCGGTATAGCCCTGTTCCTTCAATCGTTTAAGCGTTCTCTGCATAGGGCTCATTTTTCCCCGTTCTCTTACGATAAGGTGAATCGTCTGCGATGCTTACGCTATCTATAATCAGGGCATATCTATCACCATCCCCGAGTGTTTCTGATGTAACCACGTTAGTTGAAATCATGTGTAGTAAAGCGTGACTGATTTCTTCTTTCGTCATCTCCTTGACTCCCCCGGAAGACGTCGCGAGCTCTTTCCCGACCGCCGCGTGTGGGCCGAGTTGCTTTCTCTGACTACGGGACTTCCCGGTCGCGACACCATCGCTCTACTCGCTCAACAAACTCATCCGCCTCTTCGGCCTCCGCAAAGGTGTGCTCGACGGAGATGCACAGCCCCGAGGGCTCGAGATTCCGAACCAGGGGCTCCACCTCACCTGCCGGTGAGGAAAGGTACAGGACCTTCCCCCGCCTCTGTATTTTCTGCAACATCGGCAGCCAGTGCAGAGCCGTCGGGCTTCCCGCTCCCGGGACCCACTGGATGCCATCGAGGTCGTTCAGCTCCAGCAACATGTCGAGCTTGCTCGCGGCGCCCGGGCCGTCGAGATGAAAGATGCTGCGGTCCAGGAAGGCCGCTTCCTCACTCAGGTTGGGCAGGACGAACTCACGCGTCATTTCCGGAGAGATAAGGGCCATGAAATCGGCCTGCAATACATCCTGCCTCTGCTTGCTCATGATGCCGAGCCAGGTCGTTGTGGCCTCCGCGTGGCGGGTGAGCAGCGCATGGATGCGCCTGTAGCAGGGCCGGTACACCTCGTGGTAAATGTAGCTCAAAGCCTGCTTGACCCTGCCCGCTCTGGCATAGAGGTCGAGGCACAGCTCTTGCGGGCCCCTCATATCGGAAAGGGTGTCCATGTCGCTCTGGTCATCCGGAATATCGACGAAAAACCTGTCTTTTCCGGCCTCGACCAACGTCTCTGTCAATTCGATGGTGAACCGGTACCACTTTGCGCTCGTATCGAACGACAGGGTGTAGTCCTCCCAATCGCGGATAACGGGCAGAAACCAGTTGGTTTCCGGCCGAAATTCCATGTCACACCCCAGAAAAGCCGCGATCACCCCGCCCTGTATGCCGGCCAGCACGTGGGGTACGGCTTCTCCCGCGTAGTACGTGTCCGCCACATCACTGCAGCTCTTGTGGACTATATAGTCGATATCCGTCCATTGCGTAATCGGGTCGACCGGGCGGACACGCACGGCATCGGCGGATTGCCGACGGGCGTGGGCCAGGACAAGGGGTCTCGGCAGAGGCTCCCTGCTCCAGAAGGCCTCGTGCCGGCGCATCACCCTGTCGAAATCCTGTCTGTATCGCATGCCAATCACGGACACGAAGTATAGATGAACGTGCATCGAGTGACAACGGGTAGCCCGCAATAGTGCGGGGCAGCGAAAGCCGTTGAGCGCGGGCAGGCGTCGCTGTCTCGCTGCGGGCCGGCTTGACCCGCGCCGCGATCCGTGACTAGATTTTCCGCAGCACGATCGCAAAGAGCGGGCATGAGCAGAGACGTAGCGGCCTATTTCGAGAACACGGTAATTCCCCTGATCGAGAAAATATTCCCCGAGCTCGCTTCAGAGGTGAGCATCCAGGTGCACGGCTCGTACGGTCTGGGCATTGCCGATGAGCGTTCCGATCTGGATGCGGTGCTCTATCTCGATGACCCTCTGTGGAAATCTCGAGGCGGTCAGCTCCAGCTGCTGCTGGACCACATGCCGGAAAAGTTTACCACCACCACTCACGATCATCCCGAGATATGCGTGTGGCCCCACTCGTGGCTCGGTGATCGCCGGGCATTTTTAGAGGGCAGCGGCGACCCGCCGTGGGAAAAGGTCCCCGTGGAAGAGTTGTTCGAGATCCAGGAAAACCTGGTAGTGCGGGACCCTCACGCCATTTTCCAACGTCTGCGCCTGGCAACGGCGGCCGAAAAACTCCCGGAAAGGCTCTGGAACAAGCGTCTGATTACGACCCTGACGGAGCTCAAAGACGACTTCATCGAAATCGCCCAGGTGACAGAGCGGGCCAGGCTGATGGAGTCCCACATCGTCCTGGCCGGCATCCTGCAAAAGCTGCTGTACACAGGCTTTTACGCCGGCCGCCGTTACTACCCCTGGCGCACGCACCTGTGGTGGGCCTTCGAAAAACTGCCCGGCGACGCGTTTGGGCTGAAGCCGGCACTCTCAGAGGCAATTGCAGCCGCGACGTGGAAGCAGAGGCTGGAGCATATAAAATCAGCACATCGCACCTGCAAAGACAGGCTCGCGGCACAGGGAATTGTCACACGAGCCGTCATGGACGATCTCGTGTGGGCCCACCGGCTGCAGGCGTGGGACAAACCCGATTGGCGGGACCGCCTGACGCTCTGCGAGCGGAAATCCGAGGCATGCGGGTATGCCCGATCGGACGGCTGGGTCTGGAGTCTCTGGGACTGGCTGTGACACACCTCAGCCTTCCACACCTCAGCCTTCCACACCTCAGCCTTCCACACCTCAGCCTTCCACACCTCAGCCGGCCACACCTCAGCCGGCCACACCGCCCCGTGGCTGCGGCAAAGGAACGATATTAATTGGAAGCCATTCTGAGCATAGACGCAGGCACGACGGCGTTGAAGGTAGCAGTTTTCGATAGAAACCTGCGTCGCCTGGGCCTGGTCGAGAATGAGTTGGTCCTGGACAGCCGGCAACCCGGGCTCGTCGAATTCGATGCCGACGGCCTGTGGCGTGATGTGTGCCGTACCGTCCGCAGGGTTCTGGATATTTTGCCCCCGGACTGCGCCGTGACTGCCGTTTCCGTCTGCAGCTACACCGACACGTTGGTAGCCGTCGACGGCCGAGGCGCGCCTGTCGCCCCCGGCATTTTCTGGTACGACAACCGGGCCGAGCAGCAAGCGCGTGAGGCCAGGGCCCGGTTCACGGGTGGGCATTTCTTTCGAGTGACAGGCCAGCCCGCGCCGACCGCCATCATGCAAGCTATGAAACTGCGCTGGTTCCTGCGCAAACGGCAAGAAGCGGCGTCCCGCGCCCGCCTGTTTTTTCAGACCGCCGACTACCTCCTGTACCGCCTTTCCGGCAGAGCCGTGCTCGACCGCACCATCGCCTGTGGATCGGGGTTGACTTCCCTCGAAACCGGCACGTACTGGCCGGAGATGCTGGATTTTGTGGGCGTCGAAGAGGAACGCCTGCCCGAAATCGTGACTCCGGGCGCGGCCCTCGGGCGGATCAGCCGGAAAGCGGCCGGCGAAACCCTCTTGCCCCTCGAAACGGAGATCGTCGTCGGGGCCATGGATCAGATCGCCGCCAGCGTCGCCGTCGGCAACATCCGACCCGGGGTCGTCTCGGAATGTACGGGCGCGTCCCTGGCCGTGTGCGCCACAGTCGAGTCTCCCGTCTACGACCCCGCCGGCATGGTTCCCTGTTTCTTCCACGCCGCCGCCGGACAGTACCTGCTTCTGCCCTGGTGTGAGACCGGCGGGCTGGTGTTGCGTTGGTTTCGGGATAATTTCTACCAGGCAGCCAGGGCGTCGGGGGAACACTCTGATCTGTACGAAAAGATGACGCAGGAAGCGGCCGCTGTGAAGCCGGGCTGCGATGGGCTCCTGGCATTGCCCTACCTGGCAGGCGGCGGCCCGCCGGATTTCAGCCCGTCTGCCAGAGCGGCTTTTGTCGGTATCACCCTGGGGCACAAGCGCGGCCATTTTGTGCGCAGCCTGATGGAAGCCGTGGCCTTTATGCTGCGGGACAATGTCACGCTGCTCGAGAATATGGGCCTGCCGGTCGACTGCATGCTCAGCCTGGGGGGCGGAGCGAAGAGCGATCTCTGGTGCCAGATCAAGGCCGATGTCCTGGATCGCCCTTTGAAGCGCACGGGAGAGCAGGAAACGGCGGCCCTCGGCACCGCCATCCTGGCGGGCCTGGGCAGCGGGTTGTTCCGCTCCATGGACGAGGCGCTGGCCCTGGCCGGCGCCAGGGACGAGGCCTTTGCCCCTCAGCCGGGTTCTGTGACGGTCTACGACGCCGCTTACAGCGCCTACCGGGACCTTCGTAAACGCCTGGCACCCCTTCATGCATCGGCGTCTGCAGGGCAAGAGCCGCGGGGAAGCGGCCCCTCGTGAATTCGAGGGAGCGCGTCCTGACGGCTCTGGCAGGCCGGCGGCCCGACCGCATACCCATGTTCGAATGGCTGGTCGATGCTCGCATCAGAGAAGCGTTATGCGCGGGCGGCGACTATCTCGACTTCGTCGAAGCCGCGGGTCTGGACGCCGTCGTGGTCTATGCCGACGAACGTCAGGGGGGGAACGTCTCAGGGACTTACAAAGATTCGTGGGGTGTGCTCTACCGGAGCACCGCCGAAGAGTATCCCGTGGCCGTGGGGCACCCTTTCTGCGGACCCGAAGACTTGCGCGGGTTCCATGCACCGGACCCGGGGGCCGATTGGCGTTTTCGGTCCCTCGATCAAGCCCGAAACCGCTTCGGGCATGAGAAGGCCATCGTCTTCCGCCTGCGCGACGCATACAGCCTGCCGCGTTACCTGGTGGGCATGCAGAACCTCATGATCTTCATGATAACCGAAGCATGCTTCGTGGAGCGTCTTGTCGAGCTTGCCACGGATTTTTATGCCGGCATGGCACGCGCCGCGTGCGAACGGGGTGTCGACGTCTTCTGGACCAGCGACGACTACTGCGACAACAGGGGGCCCGTGATGGGGATCGACCGTTGGCGCAGGTTTTGCCTGGGCGGTTTGCGGAAAATAGTGGACGCGGTTCACGCTCTGGGCAAGCCCTTTATCAAGCACTGCGACGGCAATGTCCTGCCCCTTCTCGACTACCTGATGCAGGCCGGCATCGACTGTATCGACCCCATAGACGTGAGCGCGGGTGTAAGCCTGAAACAGGTCAAGCAGCGCTGCGGCTGTCGGCTGGCCATCAAGGGGGGCCTGCCCCTGCAGTCCGTGTTGTGTGACGGGACGGCGGAGGACGTACAGGCCGCTGTTCAGGACTGCATCGAGACCGCCGGGCCGCAAGCATACATCCTGTCATCCAGCAGCGACATCACCGCCGGTGTGCCGCCTGGCAACTACAGGGCGCTGCTCGAAGCCTGGCGCCGCCTGAGGTAAAACGAACAGGTTGGGGCGGGCCTGCCTCAGCCGGCCACACCTCAGCCGGCCACGTCAATACGGGTCGGCCGCATCGCGCAGCCCGTCGCCCAGAAAATTGAAGGCCAGCACGACAATGATCACGAACAGCCCGGGTATTAGCAGCCAGGGGTGCTGCACGACGGTGCGGTAATTTTGCGCGTCTTTCAGGAGCACTCCCCAGCTCACGACCGGTGCCCTGAGCCCGATGCCGAGAAAGCTCAAGGCCGTCTCGCCGAGGATCATGTTCGGGATGGCCAGAGTCAAATGCACGATCAGGTAGCTCATGAAGGACGGCAGCAGATGCCGGACGATGATGCTGCCCTCGCTGGCGCCGGCGATCTTAGCCGCTACATTGTAGTCGGCCTCCCGCTCTTCCAGGAACTTGCCCCTCACTACCCGAGCCAACCCGCTCCACCCGATAAGGGAGAGGATAATGGTAATGCCGAAATAGACTTTTATCGGAGTCCAGTCCGGGGGCAGCGCGGCGGCCAGAGCCATCCACAGCGGAATCGTGGGGATTGATATCAACAGCTCGATTATGCGTTGTATGACCATGTCCGGAAGACCGCCGTAATACCCGGAAATGCCTCCCAATAAGCAACCCAGTATGAAGCTGAAAGTCACCCCGAGCAGGCCGATGGACAGCGAGATACGCGAGGAATACAGGGTGCGCGAAAACAGATCGCGGCCCAGCTTGTCGGTGCCGAAGAGAAAGAAAAAGCCCTGCTCGACACCGAGGAAGTGGATGTCGAGGTCGAATATGCCCCAGAGCTTGTACCTGTCGCCGCGCACGAACAACCGCAGCGGGTACACAACGCTCTTGTCCTCGACGTAGATCCGCTTCCAGGACTTGGGGTCGACCGATCCCTTGATGCCGTACACGAAGGGACGAAAGCGAAACTTGCCCGCGGCGTCGACGACGTGGATCTTCTGCGGGGGGCAGTTGATGTGGTACCTGTCCTGCTTCTGGATGTCGTGCGTGGCGAAGAACTCGCACAGCAGGGCCAGCAGATAAAAGACGGCCAGGACGCTGCCGCCCAGGATAGCCAGCCTGTGCCGCTGACACTTGCGCCACATAACCTGCCACTGCGAGGCGACGAAGTACTTTTCGTCCATGTCCTTTGCAGCCTGCGTGACGCGGGTCTTTTCCGCAGCCATTTACGCCTCTCCCTGAGCTTTCTCGAAACGAATCCTGGGGTCTATCAAAGCCAGGAGCACGTCGGACACGAAGGTCCCCACCACCGTCAGCGTGCACAGAAAGAGCACGATGCTGCCTGCCAGGTACATGTCCTGCGTGAGCAGGGCCTGGAACATCAGCGGGCCCAGGGTAGGCAGGTTGAGCACGATGGCCGCGATGGTCTGGCTGCCGATGACCCACGGGATGTCCCACCCCAGGGTGCTGACGATGGGGTTCATGGCCACTCGCACGGGATACTTGAATAATATTTCGCCCTCTTTCAGGCCCTTGGCTCTGGCCGTAATGACGTACTGCTTGCGCAGCTCGTCCAGCAGGCAGCCCCGCATGGTCCGCACGATGCCGGCCGTGCCGGCCAGGCCCACCACCAGGATCGGGATGGGCAGGTGCCGCAACAGATCGAAAAACTTGGCAATCGACCAGGCCGCGGTTTCGTACTCGGAGGAGAACAGGCGCCCGACCGAGAGGCCGAACCACTTGTAGAACAGGGCCAGCAGTATCAGGGCGAACAGAAACTGCGGGATGGCCATGCCGCCGAAGCCGATCACGGTAAAGGCGTAGTCGCCGATCGAATACTGGTGCGTGGCGGAATAGATGCCTATGGGCACTCCCACCGCGTATATAAAGAACAGGGTGAACATGGCCAGGCTGATGGTAACGAACAGGCGTTCAGAAATGAGCAGGGTCACCGGCTTGCGCCAGGCCAGGGACTGGCCCAGGTCGCCCTGGAACATACGCGCGATCCACTTGACGTACTGTATATAAATGGGCTGGTCGAGAGCGTATATCATGCGCAGTTGCCGCTCGTACGCCGCCCGATCGGATGGGCCCCGACCGCTGGCGATCAGTTGGGCCACGTACGTGGTTACGAAATCCCCTGGGGGGAGCTGTATCAGTACGAAAGAGATGCCCGACAAGATGACCAGAATGACGAACATGTAAAAAAAACGCCGCACTATGTACGATACCATGCTGCCCCCGCAGGCCGGTCTGTGCCAGAGTTTGCTATGCCTGTTTTTAATATAGCGGATGGAGCGGCGGCGGCCCCGCAGTCAGGGCCGCCCAGCCACTCCTAAAACTTAATATCTCTCCTGACTGGCGTACAATGGCTGTGTAAAGCTAAACTGCTCCGGATAGTAGTAATCGATCAACGCCGTACCGGCCACACCGCCGTCCAGGCCGGTTTCCGGCACGTTGCGCATGTTGTCCCTGACAATCTCGGGTCCCGGCAGCATGCCGACCAGACCGATGGTCAGGATGTTTTCCGCGTTCCAGAGGAATATCTCGCGTCCCAGCTCGATCCTTTTCTTTTCGTCGGCGGTGGTCAGCATCTGCTCAAACTTGCGCGTCATCTCGAGCAGGTCGTCGGGGGGTCTTTCGCCACGCTCGCCTTTGGTCAGATACCAGGTCACCCAGAGCGGTCCGTACACCGCGTCGCTCCACTGATGCCACAGCACGTAGTGGTGCGGCGCCGGGATAAGGTTGTCGTCCGTCGTGGTGGCTCCGCCGCCCAGGGCCAGCTGGTGCTCGTTGCCCAGCACGCGCTGCTCTTTCAGCTCGCCGCTCGAGCTCTTCAGCACGATGTCGATGCCCACGGCTTCCCAGTACTTCTCGAGCATCTCGGCATTGGCCACCCTGTCCGCTCCCTCGGAGACGCCGGGGGCGAAGTCGAGCATCACGCTCAGCTTCTTGCCGTCCGGCCGCACGCGCCACCCGTCGGAGCCTTTTTTCAGGCCCATCTCGTCCAGGAGCCTGTTGGCCTTGGCCGTGTCGTACTCGGTGTGGGTGGTGTCGTATTCCGGCAGATAAAAAACAGAGACCGGCAGAACCGTGCTGGCCGTGGGACGGCCTTTGCCCACGTAGAGGACATCGTTCATCTCATCGCGGTCGATGGCTACGGAAAGAGCCTGGCGGAAGCGTTTGTCCCGGAAGATATCGCGCAGCACCAGGTCGCCTCTGTAGGTTTGATTGATCGACACGCAGAGATTGCCCGCCCGGTTGGAGTAGGGGTACATGAGCACGCGGTAGTGCTCTTTCTCCGCATTCTCGATGTACATGGGGTAGTTCGGTGTGGAAACGCCCCATGAAAAATCGAACTCGCCGGTGATGGTCATGGACTCCTTGACTTCATTGTCGGCCACCACCCGGGCACTGATCCCGTCGAAGTACGGCAGCTGGTTGCCCGCCGTGTCGACCTTCCAGTAGTAGGGGTTACGTTCCATGAAGATCGCGGTGGTGGACCGTCCCTTCAGCATGTATGGGGTCAGCGTAGGTACCTCGCTGATGCCGCCCCAGTGGGTCAGCGCCTTCTCGTTGAAGAGCTCGTACCAGTTTTCGAAGCCCGCGTCTTTGACCGCTTTGTCGAGCTGCGCCTTCTGGGCGTAGGTCGCGTGGAACTGTTTCAGGTACCCCTTGGGGTAGCTGGTCATGGCTTCCGGCCCCCAGGTGGCCAGGTTGTAGAGGATCCAGGGAAAGGAAGCCGCGAAATCGATCTGCACCGTCTGATCGTCGATCTTGCTCACCTTCCACGGCGCACCGCCGATGACCCAGCGACTGTCGATGGCCGGGGTCATCTCTTCGTTCATGAGCACGTCGTCGTACCAGAAGAGCATGTCGTCGGCGCTGAACGGGGCGCCGTCGGACCACTTCATGCCTTTCCTCAGAAAGAGCGTGATGCGGCGACTGTCCTTGGTCAGATTCCAGTCCTTGATCACGTTGGGCACGTTGGGACGCGGCCGCGGGCTCTCCAGGAAGAGACCTACGTTAGGGCGCAGCGGCGCTTCGGGATTGTTGAGGTGCATGCCGTCGCCAGGCCAACGCGTGTTGGGGGCAGAAACGTGCACTATGCCGCCGTACTGGCCCCCCTCTTCGAAGGGCTGGACCACGAGCGGTTCTTCCGGCAGCCGGTCCTTGACGGCGGGCAGGCCCGTGCCTTTCAACATGGGCGCTTCGTTATAAGCCTTGATGGTTTTGCCGGTGACCTTTTCGAAATCAGCCGGTGTGGCCCAGACCCATCTGTGCGTGCCCTTGTAGTCACTGTCGGAAGCCGAGCTCCAGGCGAAAGGATAGAGGCCGGCCTCGGCCTGGTAGCCGGCCTTGGACGCCACCTTGGCGGCGGTGACTCCGCCTGTGGGCTTCTCCTCCGGCTTTGGCTTCTCCTTCTCTCCGGTGGCCCAAACCTGGGCGCACGCGAACACAAACAGGATCAGAAGCAAACTCAACCACTTTCTCATGCTTTTCTCCTCCATTCTCGAGTGTGCGCGAACTCTACCGTGACGCTATGCACGTGTCAAGCAACGGGTCAGAAAGGCCGGAAAGGAGGCGCGGGAGAAGTGACACGCTAACGGTAATGCTCTCTCATTTCGGCGTGATAGGGAAGGGCCAGGATGTCGTCCAGCAGGGCCCTGGCCTGGTCTTCCGACCGGGTCCAGGGGTCCATCATGATCAGGCTCAGCAGCAGATCACGGCTGCCTTCGGAGAAGGCCAGCAGCTCCATCTCCGCGGGGGCTACCCGGTCGCCCAGGACGTAGGCCACGATCGACCGCGGCAGGCCGTTGGTCTTGATGCCCTGGATACCGAGCTTGCTCACCAGAGCGGGGACCTCGACCTGGAAATCCCGCGGAATGCCATCGACGTAGCCGGCATCGTTCAGGGTGTTGACGATCATGGTCCTGGGGATATCGCAGGCGATGGATTCGACAATGGGGATCATCGACTCCCCAGAGGGCTCGGGAGGATATTTTTCGGTCACTTTGATGGATTCGTCCTTCGCGATGCTGTCGATCTGCGCGACGCTCCGGGCACAGCTCGGGAAATAGCCGTCGTAGAACCAGCCGTAGGGGTCTTCCTGCCACTTTTTCTCTGTTTGCCTGTCCGTGTGGTACCAGAAGCCCCAGGAACCGCCGCCCGGGTTGCCGGTGTCGCCCACGGGAAAGGCGCCGAAGCGCCGGTAGAGATCGATGGCCTTGGGCCCCATACCGTCGCTGGTGCCACAGGTTTTCCAGTATTGCTCGGCCTCTTCTTCGATCCATCTGTCCAACAGCGGAAAGGCGTCTTCGCCCTCGTAGCGAAAGTCGGTCAGCCAGATGAAGTGATTGACCCCCGGCAGCTCGTAGGTTATGCCTTTCCTGTCCAGCCCCAGGGTGTCGGCCAGACCGTGCACGCCGTGGAACCCGTGGCAGAGCCCCACCGTCTTGGCCTGGGGGTACTTTCTCTGCAGGTAGGTGATACCGGCCATGACCGGGTTGGCCACCAACAGGTACCAGGCGTCGGGACAGACATCGAGCATATCCACCAGGATCGCCTCCATCAGACGGTACTGATAGAAGTTTATCCAGAACGCCTCGTCGTGCACGATGTGCAGGCTGCCGCCGAAGCGGTAGCCGTGCTTGTAAGCAATGGCCCAGCCATCCTGCAGTCGCTGGTGTCCCCCCGCCTCTTCGCTGCCCGCCAGGGCGGTGTTGATGACGAAATCGGACCCTTCCAGGGCTTCGCGGCGGTCGGTCGTCTTGTGCAGCTGTAAATTAATGCCTGATTCCGCCGCGTACCGCCGGCACAGCCGGTAAGCCGCATCCAGTCGGCCTCGATCGATATCCATGAAACTTACGGAGCTGTCCTGAAGGTTGGGGGTCAGGCAGATGTCCTTGATCAGGCTCAAAGAAAAAACGGCGCTGCCGGCCCCAATAATGCTGATCTTCACGCCCACGGTTACGCCTCCTGTCGCCTGTATAGTACGCTTCGGCCCCTGAGGTCAACGCAACAGCCGGTCGTGACGACACCTAAACTTGACACCGGCGATGGCGCGCACTATACAGAGCGAGCGGCCGCGAGGAGGTACGGTACATTGAAAGATATCAAAATCAGCATCATCGGCGCGGGGGGCAGCTTCGTCATAGGTCTGATCCATGACATTTGCCTCACGCCGAGCCTGCACGACGCCACGATCAGCTTTATGGACACCGACCCGGAACGTCTGGAAACCTCCTACACCATGTGCCGCACGTATGCGCGCCGGCGCGGGGTAGATCTGGCCATCGAGAAAACTCAGGATCGTACCGAATCCTTACGCGACGCGGATTTTGTCGTCACCATCGCCCTGACCGACGGGCCGCGCCGGCTCGAGCAAGGCTGGCGCATCGCGCTTTCCCAGGGATACCGGTGGGGCGGAAGCTATCACATCCTCTACGACGAGCCGTTCTGGCTCAATTACTACCAGCTGCGCCTGTTCGAGGCGATTACCGCCGATATGACGAGGGTCTGTCCCACTGCCTGGCATCTCCTGGTGTCCAACCCGGTGCTGGCGGCAACCACCCTCCTGAACCGCAAGCACCCCCAGGTCAAGATGGTCGGCCTGTGCCATGGAACCTCATCCGTTCACGGCATCGCCGACATCCTAGGACTCGACGGCGAAGGCCTGACCTACGAGATCCCCGGCGTCAACCACTTCGTCTGGCTCACCCACCTGCACCATCAGGGCCGCGATGTCTTTCCGCGGATCGACGAGTGGCTGGCCTCCGATTCGGAACGTCACTGGCAGCAGAACACCCACGACCAGCTGTCGCCCAAAAGGGCAGATCTGTACAAGCGGCTAGGCGCGATCCCGATCGGGGACACCGCCAACTGGACGGGGGCTTCATGGCCCTGGTGGTATCACAGCGACGACGAGGTCGAGAAAGGATGGGGCGAAGACTCAGAGGGGCCCTGGTTCGAGTATGTCCAAGGCATCCGCTCGACCCCTGCCCGTTTCAAGCGCATAGTGCAAGATTCCGCCGCGGATATTGCGCGAGAGTTCCGGCTGGGCGACACTGCGACCGGAGAGCCGATGGTCCCGTTCATCGAGTCCGTATCCAGGGACATCCCCCGCATTATCATCACCAATGTGCTCAACACGGACGAGTACATCGCCGGTATACCGAGGGATTTTCAGGTGGAAATACCGACGATGGTCAGCGCAAGGGGGGTTCAGGGCCTGAAGACCAGGGGGTTGCCGCGGTCGATAGTGGCTCACATCCTCAGGGATCGCGTTGCGCCGGTAGAGATCGAGCTCGAAGCCTACGAAAAAGGCAGTCGCGATCTTCTGGTCCAGCTCGTGCTGACCGACAAGTGGTGCCGGTCGGTGGCGCACGCAAACTCTCTGATCGACGAGATATTCGCCCTGCCCTACCATGCGGAGCTGCGCGCCCATTACACCTGACATGCTCGAGGGCCATGAAAGCCGTGCCTGTCGCCGCCTGCCTCGGTTTAATTCATAACAGTTTCAATGCCCAACAGGCGGCACAGCAGCGTGAGAGATTCGGCATGATCGCCGTAAACCAGCGAGAAGTGCTGGGCCGCGATGTGATCCACGAACGCCGACAACTGCCCGTCCAGCTCGAATTGCACGGACGGGTGGGAGGGCATGCTGTAGCCCGTTTCCACCCAATCCGGCGGCCTCCTGGCGCAGCCGGTGACTATGTGCATTATGAAGCCGCTCTCGTCCGGTATCAGGCGCGCCAGGGTCATGCGACCGGTTCGCATGCGGCAGACACTGCCGATGCCCTCGAAGAGCGAGAGCTTGAAGGTGCGCGCCTTCAGGGGGCCGTCGGCCATCGAGGACGGCAGGAAACCACAGGCGCCGAGCAGAATCGAATTGCTCTGCTTCCAGAACTCGTACGTCTCGAGAAAAGTGACGGTTTGCTCGGTCAGCTTGTGCAGGATTACGTGAGTGGCTATGCCCGGCAGATCGTTTTCGCAAATGTAGGGTATGCGGTCGCCCAGCATGCTGCCTATCATGCACGGCGTCAGGCCCATGGAGGCGCTCATGCCCTCCACGCACTTGATGGTGATGCCGTCCAGGGCCTTTTCCCGCGCGATCTGCTCGACCGCGGCGGTCAGGCGCGCCGTTTTTTCCGTTGTATCGCTGCCGGGCCGCTCGTTCACGTATGTGTACGAACCCGACAACTGATCCCTGTAGGGCTGCCAGGCCTCCTCCGGCAACTCCTCTGCCCGATTGGCCACATCCAGCAAGTCGAAGCTGATCACCTCCGGGCCGATCTCCAACCTGAGGCGGGCCGTGTCCAGCGTGGTGGTGAGAAGAGACATGTCCAGAAACCCGAATGTGCCTACCCGCGATCGCCGAATCTGCCCGAAAGCCCGGGCAGCCCGGGCGAATCGCAAGACGTCGTCTACCAGCGTGGGCTCATCCGGGGACTCGAACACGAACTGGAAGCGCAGGCCCGCCTTTCGCAGGGGGTGCAGCAGCGCAGGCGAGCCGGCCTGGGCCGAATACACCTGTAGAATGCCATTTTTGTCCGTTCTGGCCCCGACCCCGTAGAGAAGCAGCGGAGTCTCCGCCAACTCCTTGAAGAACCCCATGGCCGCCGCGGGAGAGCACCAGCTCAACAGCACACCGAGCACACCATGGCAGTCGGTCTGCTTGAGCCTCGCGAGAGCTTTCAGAGCGTCGTCGCGCTCATATACGACTCCCAGGTCCACCAGCTCCACGCCGGCGGCCGGCACATCGCCCGAGATGCGTTCCCGAATCGAGTCGGCCACCGGCTCGGTGTAGTTGCTGTAGCCAAAGCTGACCATGGCCAGCCTGAGCTTTGCCGATCCGCCGTCGTGTGTCATGACATCTCCCGTTCGTCCTCAATGCGAATTGTGCCGGTTCCCCACTACCGACTTTCCGGCACGGTTCATCAGCCCAACTTTAGCACGGCTGCGCCATGGGGGCAATTGGCACAGCAGCAATGGGCGCCCGGCAGGGGCAGAAGGAGACAGAAGCAAATGTTGACCGGGATCGCTGCATAGGTTATCATTACTATAGTCATGACTACGGTCTGGGGGTAAGCATGGTCGTTTCAAAAGGAGTGCTCAAAGCAAAAATGCTCGAGTATTTCAGGCGCGTGGAAGAAACGGGAGAGGAGCTCATTGTTACAAACAACAGCGTACCCACGCTCAAGGTCGTTCCCATACAAAAGAAGGAACGGGCAGAGGAAGTTTTCGCCGATCTGCGAGGAAAAGTTTGCATCGACGATTCAATTATGGAACCCGAGATAGAGGAGTGGGGCGTTTGATTCTACTCGACACCTGTGCTTTGCTGTGGTGGACTCTGGAACCTGAGCGCCTGTCTAGCGCGGCGCGCAAAGCGTGTGACAGAATTCCGGCGGACGGCGCTTTTCTCTCTTCGATTTCCATCTGGGAAATCGGCATCAAATTGAAGAAGAATGCGCTGGTCATCGGGATCGGGTTGGAAGGGTATGCCAGGCGGTTGAAAAGACTCGGAGCCCTCGAGATAGTACCGGTCGACGAGGACATCTGGGTCCGAAACATCGGCCTCGAGTGGGACAATCGGGATCCCGCAGACCGCACGATCGTGGCGACAGCCATGCTCAGGGGACTGCCCATCGTAACGAAGGACAACCGCATATCACAATTCTACGATCGGGTCATATGGTAAGCAATGGTGATCGGCGACTGCAAAGCGGCCCGGCCAAACAGTCCACATTGAATCACTTTCAGTGCGGCCTCCCAGGCGGGGGCAGCGGCTCGACGGCCGAGCATTGCGCTTTTGGGCCCCGTGCAGGGGCCATGCTCAATCGAGCAAACGTTTCTGGCCCTCCAGGCTTCGGATATCGGTTATGTCCTGGCTGACCTCCAGTGTGCCTACATATCTGCCCTCCGCGCTCCGCACCGCAAAATAACGGATGTGGATGAACTTGCCGCCCGCCTGGATCCAGAACTCGGCGACGTCCCGTTGTCCGGACTTGAACTCCTCGAGCAGCTTCTCGACTACCGCCATGCTTTTGGGCGGGTGGCAATTCTGCACCTTGCGGCCGATTACGCCGGGGCTCCTGGGGAACAAGCGCTCGGAAGTCTGCGAGTAGTAAACGACTTCGTCCTTTTCATTCACGAATGAGACGTCGAGCGGCAGATGTGTTAGCAGAAGATTTACCTGCTCGACGGTCAAGAGCCCTGTGTCGAGATTCAGGCTGCCGATTTTATCCGGGGCCATAGCCTGCTGGTACGCCCCGGAGGCCGGCTCCCAGTGCTCGACGTTATCTATCCAGGAGTAGCCAACCTCTTCTTCTCCCATCTTGGCCCTGGCCCATTCCTGCTCATCGAGGGTCTCCAGGGCCATGGGGAAGAGGATGTGTTCCTCCATATAGATCATGTCCCTCAGATTCTCAAGCACAGCTTGCACGTCTGTTTCGAGAAACGTGGCTGATGCAATTTTTGCGCGCAAGTCCTTCAGCAATCCCCGGATGTCGTCGTGGCGGCCCCACATTACCTGTGAAGGACCCGAGATGCCCTTGGTCTCGAGAACCGGAAAGACCTGGTTCTCTTTCCGCACGTAGTGCTTTTCGATCTCCATCAATCTGTCGATGAGCTCCGCAAAGCGCGGGCCTTCGTTCTGCGGGTCCTGCATCTGCTCTATCGCGGCCATGATTGCTTCCGCTTCCCGGTTTTCGAGCATGAAGGTGTGCACGGGGTGTCCCGCCGGCAGTCCCGGCACGCTCTTGTGCTCCAACGACTCTTTGAAAACTGCCACGTGGGTACTGCAGAGACGCTTAACTTCTTCAGCGGGCATACCTTCGTCGATTAATTTTTGCTCGAGATTGGCTAACTCGGAGGGGCCCACGTCGTGGATCAGCAGGCGCAATCTCTGCTTCAGTATCTCTACGTTCTGGCCCTTGTGGATGTCTCTGATGATGCTTTTCAGTATTTCCGTGCGCTCGCCTCGATCGATGGCGCCCGGCGGCTTTTCTGTGACAGTGGAGACGATCTCTCCTGTCTTTCTCTTTATCTCCGCGGCAATGTCTTTTATGAGTGTATTGACGTCCGTGCCACCCATGACCGCCGCCCTGCTCAAGGTTGCGACACGGCCAATGGTCTTGCGAAGAATCGGGTTTTCGAGGACTTTGAAATTCGGGTTGTTGCTCGCCAGGAATTCCTTCAGAAAAGGATATTCTCTGATGACGCTATTTATCTTCGTTCTCGGCCCTATTTCCATCTTTCTGCTCCTTCCCCAATTCAGGATCTAACCGCACTAGTCAGTAGACTAAAAAATGGTGGCCAATGCAAGCAGCGGTTTTCATTTTACCATGGACACAGATTTTCATGGAATAAATAAAACCCTAATACTAGAAGAAAGAATATCCATAGCTTCGCAATTTCACGCAAATGCCGCCATTTTGCACTCGTCTTGTGTTATGACCCTTCAATATCTGGG
>SDBV01005371.1_pt1 | contig 18124 bp, 28 predicted proteins | sample 2277081 | NCBI WGS metagenome assembly SDBV01 (sample SAMN10402039, study PRJNA504765) | marine sediment metagenome | isolation source: marine sediment core GS10_PC15, 223 cmbsf | place: Arctic Ocean: Southern Knipovich Ridge | collected 2010 | reverse complement strand
GGCGAACGTCTTGCCGTTCCGGACGTTCCCGGCGCCCGCATCGGTGGGCCGCGACTCGAAGTCGCCCCGGATCGAGAGCGTCCCCTTGACCGGCACGCTGAACGGGTCGGGGCTCGCGCCGACGGAGGCAAGCCTCAGCTTCTCCGCGCCCCCGGCGTGCTGGCCCGCTCCTGCCGAGACGGCGAACGAAATCGCAAGCCCCGCCGCGACCATGACCGACCGTCGGATGTTGCGCATACTTGCACCTCCAGGCACAACTGTGTGCTGCCCCGGCTCAGGGCCGCCCGAACCAAAGGCATAGCACCTGACATCTAAGATCCGGCAAGAACGAACCACCCTACACGATCCTTCAACCATCGCACAGCTCAGCACGTGTTCTACCCCTGGCGCTGCTTGTGGCGCGGGTTACGCTTGCAGATCACCCTCACCTTGCCCTTGCGGCGGATGACCTTGCAGTGCTCGCAGCGCCGCCTGACTGACGTCTGAACCTTCATTACCGCCTCGGCCTTTCCTCTCGCTCCTTGAGCGACCCGCGGTAGATTATGCGCCCGCGATCCAGGTCGTACGGCGACATCTCAAGGGTGACGGTGTCCCCAGGCAGGATGCGGATGAAGTGCACGCGCATCTTGCCGCAGATGCGGGCCAGCACCCGGTGCCCACCCTGTATCTCCACGCGGAAGGTCGCGTTCGGCAGCGACTCCCGGACAACGCCTTCCAGCAGTATCGGCTCTTCCTTCGGCATACCCAGTTTCTTCTCAGGGAAGGGTCAACACCTCGGCACCGTTCTCGCAGACCGCCACGGTGTGCTCGAAATGCGCCGACCTCTTCCCGTCACGTGTCACGACCGTCCAGCCGTCGGACAGCTTCCTTACCCGCCAGGTGCCAACGTTGAGCATCGGCTCTATCGCGATCACCATGCCGGGCTTCAGCTTGATCCCCTTCTTCGCGCCTCCGGGCCCGACGAAGTTCGGGACCTGCGGCGGCTCGTGCAGCTTCTCGCCAACGCCGTGGCCGACGAAGTCCCGGACGACCGAGAACCCGCAGGCCTCCGCGTGCGTCTGGATGGTCCGGCTCACCTCCGCAAGCTCGCCTCCGGGTCGTACCGTTTCGACGGCGCCGTCCAGGCACTCGCGAGCCACGCGCATCAGCCGCTCCGCTTCCTCGTCGACCTCACCGACCGGGAACGTGGCCGCGGCGTCGCCGATGTAGCCGCGGAGCTTGACTCCCACGTCAACGCTGATTATGTCGCCCTCCTCGAGGCGGCGCTCTCCCGGGACACCGTGCACCACCTCCTCGTTCACCGAGGTGCACGCCGAAGCGGGGAACCCGGCCTCCGTGACGAACGCTGCCTCGCCGCCGCTATCCCCTATGAACTCGTCCGCACAGTCGCGGAGTTCCGCCGTCGACACCCCCGGCGCAACCAGCCGGCCGATCTCCGCGAGGATCTTCGCTACGACCCTCCCCGCCTCACGGATGCACTCGATCTCGCGCCGCGACTTGAAGATTATTCCCACCTGCCGAGTGCCTCGCCGCCTCTCGTCGGCCCTCTGCCCGGTTGCCCTGCGCGAGCGTTGCCGGCTGTCCTGCCCTCGGCCATTCTCGACCGTGCCGACGTCGTTCTCGCTACCTGCGCTTCTTGGCCACCTTCTTCCCGGCGCGCTTCTTCGGCGCCTTCCGTTTCGGTGCCTTGCTCTTGGCATTCTTCTTTGCTTGCTTGTTCGCCTTCTTCTTGGGCTTCTTCCCAGGCTTCTTCCCGGTCTTCCCCGCAACCTTCCTTGCCGACTTCTTGAGTGCGGCCCTGTCTTGCTTGCCTGTCCCGCCGGGATGCGGCTTTGCGGGACCGCCGCTTGATAGCGCCACGGCCTCCTTTTTCCCGGCGGCCGTCTCCTTTGCCGAAGCGCCCGCTGCCGCTCCTCCCGGCGCCGCAGAAGCGTTCCCCGGCGGCACCTCGACAGGCTCCGCCGCCGGTTCCGGGATCGGCCCGAGCGCCTCAAGCACCTGCTCCGCGACCTCCTCGGGCGTCCCCGACGCATCAATCTCGACGAGCAGTCCGGCCTCGCGATAGCGCGCGACGAGCCCGGCCGTCCGGCTCTCGTAGGTCTCAAGCCGCGACCGGACCGTCTCCGGCACATCGTCGTCGCGTCGAATGAGTCCGGTGCCGCATCGGTCGCATACGCTGTCCTTCTTGGGCGGCAGGAACTCCAGGTGGTAGGCCGTCCCGCACTCCGTGTTCGGGCACACTCTCCGTCCCGAGAGCCGCTCGACGACGGTCTCGGGGCTCACGCTGAGATAGATCACGTGGTCCATCGGCCGGAGACCCCGCTCCCAGATGGTCCTGTCGAGCGCCTCGGCCTGCGCGCCCGTGCGTGGGAAGCCGTCGAGAAGCCAACCCGAGCGGCAGTCGGGCTGCGACAAGCGCTCGGCGACTATGGCGACGACCACCTCGTCGGGGACGAGCTCGCCGCGATCCATGTAGGACCGGGCGCGCAGTCCGACCTGCGTCCCCTCGGCGGCAGCGGCGCGAAGCATGTCGCCCGTGGCGATGTGCGGGATCCCGGCCGCTTTCCTTATGTGCTGCGCCTGGGTCCCCTTACCGGCCCCCGGCGCTCCGAGCAGCACCACGTTCACAGGACCTGTTCCTTCCCGTACGGGCCGGGCGCGCACGGCGTCAGCAACCGCAGATGGACTACAGTGAGAGCGAGCGAAGCTCGCGGAACGGGGTACAAGCTCGGCCGTTCGCCTTTCAATTCGCTTGAAGCGCGAATGTTACACCCCGCTCCGGCGGCTTCGCACGCCTCCGCTACTGTTCATCTGCAGTTCCCGTTCGGCTAGCCTCGCCGGCCCCGGATGCGCCCGCCCTTCATGAAGCCCTCGTAGGCCTGCATCATCATGTGGCTCTCTATGCGCTGAACGAGATCGAGCGCCACACCTACTGTTATCAGGAGGCTTGTCCCGCCGAAGAAGCTCGCCACCATCACGTCCACGCGCAGGTTCGACGAGATTATCTGCGGCGCGACAGCGATCACCGCGATGAATGCAGCCCCGGCGAGCGAGATGCGATTCAATATCCGTTCTAGGTACTCGGCGGTCCTGCGTCCCGGGCGAATGCCCGGTATGAAAGCACCGTATTGCTTGAACTCGTTCGCCTTCTCCACCGGATTGAAGGTGATGGCCGCCCAGAAGTAGGAGAAGAAGACGATGAGCGAGATGTAGAGCACCACGTAGAAGAACTTCCAGCGCTGGAAGTAAGAGAAGAAGTTCCCCAGCCACCAGGGGTTCTCGATCTTGGCGAAGAGCTCCGGCAGCATCGTGACCGACTGCGCGAAGATGATGGCTATGACGCCGGCCATGTTCACGCGCAGGGGTAGATAGCTCTTGTGGCTGAAGCCCTCGCGCGTGCGCCGTGCATGGTTCATCGGGACGCGGCGCTGCCCCTGAGTGATGAGAACCACCGCGACTATCATGAAGACGAACAGCCCCACCAGCACCACCAGCCGCACGGGGTCGATCGCCGACTGATCGCCGCCGCCACCCAGTTCCCAGGTGGCGTTCTCCCCCAGGCGCTTCATGGCGTACGGCAGCCGGGAAATGATGTTCGTCATTATTATTAGCGACGTGCCGTTGCCCAGGCCGAACTCGTCGATCTGCTCGCCCATCCACATGAGGAACATGGTGCCCGCGGTCATCGAGATCATCGCTACCACGAGGAACTTCCAGTAGGTCCCCGTCACGAGTGTGCTCACCTGGCCCGCCATGATGGCCGCCTGGACCAGGCAGAGGCCCACCGTCGCGTAGCGCGTGTACTGGTTTATCCGCTTCCTGCCGCTCTCGCCTTCCCTCGCGACCCGCTCCAGCGCCGGCACCACCGCCACCAGCAGCTGGAAGATGATGGCGGCCGAGATGTAGGGCATGATCCCGAGCGCGAGTATCCCTCCGCGCTGAAGCGCCCCGCCGGAGAATATGTCGAATATGGCCATCACGCGCCCGCCGGCGTCGCCCTGGCTGTAGCGCTCGATAAGGTTCTTGATCTTCTGCAGGTCGACACCCGGCACCGGCACGAACACCCCGACGCGGCAAATGGCCAAGAGCCCCAGCGTGACCAGGAACTTCCGCCGGAGCTCCGGGATCTTGGCGATGTTGCCGAACGCCTTGAACACCTGTCTGCCTCCTCAAGGGCAGGTCAAATCACCTCGACACTGCCCCCGGCCGCCTCGATCTTCCGGGCGGCCGCCTTTGAGAACTTGTGCGCGCGCACCTTGAGCTTCTTGTCGAGCTCGCCGGTGCCCAGGATCTTCACGGGCGACTTGCTGCGCGCGATTCTCTTCGCGCGAAGCTCGTCAGGTCCTACCTCCGAGCCAGCCCTGAACGCCGACAGCGCCGCAACGTTCACGACCTCGTATTCCTCGCCGAAGCGGGCGTTGCTGAAACCGCGCTTCGGAATCCTGCGGAACAGGGGCATCTGACCGCCCTCGTTCGTGAGCCTCGATTTCCAGCCGCTCCTGGATCCGGCTCCCCCACTCCCGCGGCCGGAGGTCTTGCCCATGCCCGAGCCGGGGCCGCGCCCGACCCGCTTGCGCTTCTTGCGCGGGCGACCGGAACTATTGAAGGCGTCGTGAAGGTTCATGTCGCTTCTCCAGCGCCCGGCTCGGCGGTGGAGGCGATCTCAGGCGCAGCGCTCGGAGCGGCCGCCACGGCCTCGGTCGCCTCACCACTTCCGGGTGCCTCACGCGGGCGGCGACGAGCGAGAGTCACGCCGCGCAGCTTCTCGACCTCGGCGCGCGTGCGGATCCTGCGCAGGCCGTCGAGCGTCGCCTTGACCACGTTCTTCGAGTTGTTCGAACCGTAGCACTTCGAGAGAAGATCCTTGAGTCCAAGACAGTCCGCCACCGCGCGCACCGCGGCGCCGGCGATCACCCCCGTGCCCGGCGCCGCCGGGATGAGCTTCACCATGGACGCATCCGACTTCCCTATTACCTCGTGCGGGATGGTGCGCTTGAAGTCGAACTTGATCAGGCGCTTCTTCGCTTCCCGCAGGCCCTTTTCGATGGCGGTCGGAACCTCGCGGGCCTTGCCGTACCCCCAGCCGACGACGCCCGTGCCGGTGCCGACCGTAACGAGGGCCGTGAAGTTGAAGCGCTTGCCGCCCTTCACCACGGTGGCGCAGCGCCATATGTCGACGACCCGCTCCTCGAGCTCCAGCCCGGTCGGGTCGACGTACTTCAGCGGCTCCCGCATCTGTGTGGTCCGCCTTTCAGAACTGCAGCCCGGCCTCACGGGCCGCCTCGGCGAAGGCCTTGACCCTCCCGTGGTACTTGTAGCCGTTGCGGTCGAACGCAACCTTCAAGATGCCGACCTTCTTCGCCTTGCGGCCCAGAAGCTCGCCGACGGCCTTCGCCGCTCCGACGTCGCCGCCCGACTTGATCTTCTTGCTCAGCTCCTTGGACAGAGAGCACGCCGCGGCGAGCGTGCGACCCGCCACGTCGTCTATGACCTGCGCATAGAAGTGATTCAGGCTCCGGAACACGCTCAGCCGGGGCCGCTCCGGCTCCCCGAAGACCTTCTTGCGGACCCGGCGCCTGCGGCGCCTGCGCCCGGCGGCTCTGTTCTTGGCGGCGTCCATCTTTCCGTCTCCAGTCGCCTGCTCTATGTGGTCGAGCCGAACGTCTTGCCCGCCAGCTTCCTCACGTACTCGCCGCGGTACCGCAAGCCCTTCCCGTGGTAGGGGTCCGGCGGCCTGATCTTGCGCACCAGCGCCGCGAACTGGCCGACCGCCTGCTTGTCGAGACCGCTCACGTGTATCTCCGCCGCGACCCCCGGCCGCGTGGGCTTCGTCACCTCTACCGTGACCTCCTTCGGAACGGCGAACTCCACGGGAGTGGCGAAGCCCACGTGAAGGCTCAGCGTGCTGCCCTGGAGCTCCGCGCGGTAGCCGAGCCCGATGATCTCAAGGACCTTCTCTACTCCCTCGGTAACGCCGCTGACCATGTTGGCGATGAGCGCCCGCCACAGACCGTGCTGCGCGCGACCGTACTTGTCCTCGCGGTTGCGGCTCACGACTATCTGGCCCGAGGCCTTGTCGAACTCGACCTTCACGGGCCCGGTGACCACGCGGTCGAGCGCCCCCTTGGGCCCCTTGATCTTGACCGCGCTGCCGTCGATCTGGACGTCGACGCCCTGAGGTACGGGTATCGGTTTTTTGCCCATGCGCGACATGTCGCTTCTCCGTGTAACTTCTTTCACCGCAGAGATCACAGAGACCGCTCGCGGGACGGTCCTCCGCATCCTCTGCGGTGAGATCTTTCGGCCTCACCAGACGTGGCAGAGCACCTCGCCGCCGACACGGGCCTCGCGGGCCTCCCGGTCGCTCAGCACGCCCTTGGACGTCGAAACCACCGCGATGCCCAGCCCGCGCAGAACGGGCTTGAGATCGCTCACGCCCTTGTATATCCGCCTGCCGGGCTTGCTCACGCGCTCGATGTTCGTGATGACCTTCTCCCCTGCCGGCCCGTACTTGAGCTGGACGCGTACGTCGTTCTGCGCGGGCTTCTCGATGATATCGAAGCCATCAATGTAGCCCTCGCGCTTGAGGACCTCGGCGACGGCGAGCTTCTTCCCGCTCGATGGCATGAGCACGTCGATCTTGCCCACCGACACGGCGTTGCGGATGCGGGTGAGCATGTCGGCGATGGGGTCCGTCATCATGTCGGTTTCGTCCGATCTATCACCACGAGGCCTTGCGAACGCCTGGGATCTCGCCCTTGTGAGCGAGCTTCCGGAAGCAAAGCCTGCAGATCCTGAACTTCCTGTAGTAGCCCCGCGGCCTGCCGCAGAGCTCACACCGGTTACGGTGTCGGACCGCGAACTTCGGAGTCATTCTCGACTTCACCTCGAGGCACAGGCGCGACATATGGCCCTCCTACGATGTCTTCAACGGGAAGCCGAACCCCTCCAACAGCGCCCGGCCCTCCTCGTCCGTCCCGGCGGTCGTCACGATGGTGATGTCCAGCCCCTGTATGAACTCGACCTTGTCCGCCAGTATCTCGGGGAACACGGTCTGCTCTTCAATTCCCATGGTGTAGTTCCCGCGCCCGTCGAAAGACCGGGGCGACATTCCGCGGAAGTCGCGGATGCGCGGGATCGCGACGTTCACGAGCCTGTCGAAGAACTCGTACATTTTCTTCCCGCGAAGCGTTACCCTGCAGCCTATCTTGTTGCCCTCGCGCAGCCTCCACGTGCTGACCGCCCTCTTCGCCGCCGTCGCGACCGCGCGCTGCCCCGCCAGCATCGTCATGTCCTCTATGGCCGCCTCGAGCATGCGGGGGTTCTCCTGCGCCATGCCGACCCCCATGTTCAGGCATATCTTCTCGAGGCGCGGCGCCGCCAGGCGGTTGCCGTACCCGAACCGCTCCATGAGCCGCGGCACGATCTCCTCGCGGTAGTATTGCAACAGCCGCGCCACGACACTCTCCGTCGCTTCAGCCACGATGCCCCTATTCGTCAGAACCGCAATCTTCGAAACCGCTCCGCTCTCAGACGCTGGAGCAGCCCGAGGCCGGAGGGCCTTCGAGGGCTGCGATCCTAGCTAAATGGTCTCGCCGCACTTCCGGCAGACCCTGTCCTTCTTGCCTTCCTCGTTCTTCAAGAGCCGCGCGCGCACGGGCCTGTCGCACTTCTTGCAGACGAGCATCACGTTCGAGATCGGTATCGGCGCGTCGTGGTCGACGAATCCGCCGCGGTGACCTTTTCGGGGGTCCGGCCGCGTGGCCTTGCGGACCGTCCGCATCCCCTCGACTATGACTCGCCCTTCCGAACGCAGCACCTGCCTCACTCTACCGCGCCGCCCCAGGTCGTCGCGGTCGCCTCCATCTTCCAGGTGGCGTCTGCCGGACCCGAAGCCGCTGATGAGCTGCACCTCGTCGCCGGTCTTTATCAAACACTTCACGCGGCACCCCACCCTATTCCGCCGAAGCAGCCCGAGACCGGAGGGGTCTCGAGGGCTGCGGCCCCAATCAGAGCACCTCCGGAGCGAGCGACACGATCTTCATGAACTTGCGCGCCCTCAACTCCCTCGCCACCGGTCCGAAGATGCGCGTCCCCCTTGGGTTGCCCTGGGGGTCGAGGATCACCAGCGCGTTCGAGTCGAACCTCACCAGCGATCCGTCGGGCCGCCTCACGGGCGAACGCGTCCGGACGATGACGCCCCTTACGACCTCGCCGTGCTTCACGTCTCCACCCGGTATTGCCTTCTTGATCGTCGCGACGATCACGTCCCCCACCGACGCGTAGCGTCGACGGGTGCCGCCGAGCACCTTGATGCACATCGCCTTCCTGGCGCCGGTATTGTCGGCAACGTCGAGCATGCTCTGCGTCATTATCATTGTAAGCTCCGTGCCCAGTACGTCTAGTTCCTCGCGTCCCGCACCAACGTGCGCGCCGGACTCACACCGCTGCGCGCTCGACTACCCCGGTGAGGCGCCAGCGCTTCTTCTTGCTGAGCGGCCTCGTTTCCATTATTTCGACGCGATCGCCGGTGTGCGCCTCATCGTTCTCGTCGTGGACGTAGCAACGCGTGTTGCAGAAGACGTACTTGCCGTAGCGGCGGTGGCGCACGAGCCGCTTTATCATCACAGCTATCGTCTTCTGGCCCTTGTCGCTGACGACCACGCCGACCTCGAGCCGGCGATGACCACGTTCAGCCATTCTGCGCCTCCGCTGCCGGCCCGGCGGCGGTAACCGCCGGACTCCCGTCGGGCGACAACGCGCCCGGTGCGGCCTTGGCCGCCGCCACCGCCCGCCTGATGTCCCAGGAGTTCGCCTCGAGGATCGCGCGTGCCGAGGCCTCGTCGACGCCCACGCGTTCCGAGACGAGCTGGATCGCGTGAAGGATCGTCTTCAGGCGCGCCACGTCCAGCCGCATCTCGCGCGCCTCGTGGGGGTTCACCCCCTCGCCTGTCGCGATGCTCATCTTGTGCTTGAAGTGCTTGTCCTTCGTTTCGGCGAGCATCTCGCGGATGCGGTCCGTCGATTCCTCGCCGAGCTGTTTCACCTTGAGCGCCATCCCGAACCCTCTTACCTGTTAGGGCCGCATCGCGGTCATGATCAACCGCCGGCCCGTCGCTTTATCATCCGGACCTTCACCGAGAACTTACCGGCCTGGCGGCGGAAAACGTCGCGCGCCACGGGCTCGGGCACGCCCCCGATCTCGAACATGACGGTCCCGGGTTTCACAACGGCCGTCCAGAATTCCACCTCGCCCTTGCCCTTGCCCATCCGGGTCTCGGCGGGCGTGGAGGTCACGGGCTTGTGCGGGAATATCCGTATCCAGTATCTTCCCTCGGCCCCGACGAAACGCGAGGCCGTGACGCGCGCGGCCTCGATCTGCTGCGCCGTTACCCACCCGCGCTCGAGCGCCTGCAGGCCGAACTCGCCGAAGGAGACGCGGTTGCCCCGGGTGGCGTTTCCGCGCATCCGGCCGCGCTGTGTCTTCCGGAACTTGACCCGCTTCGGCATGAGCGGCACGGTCGACCTCCCTACTCTTCCTTGATGTCGCCTTTGTAGAGCCAGACCTTGACGCCTATGGTCCCGTACGTCGTGTGGGCTTCCGCGAAGCCGTACTCGATGTCGGCCTTGAGCGTGTGCAGCGGGAGCTTGCCGTCCACGTACCGCTCGCGCCGCGACATCTCGGCGCCCCCCAGCCGCCCCGCGCAGATGATCTTCACTCCCAGCGCGCCGGCGTTGCGCGCGGCCTCGAGGGTGCGCCTCATGGCGCGCCGGAACGAGATCCGCTTCAGCAGCTGCGCCGCGACCCCCTCGGCCAAGAGCTGCGCGCTCGTGTCGGGGTTGGATATCTCGCGAACGTTGATCGTGACCCGCTTGCCCGTCAGCTCCTGAATGTCGTCGCGCAGGCGGTCGACCTCGGTGTGCTTGCGGCCTATCACGAGGCCCGGCCTCGCCGTGTGCAGTAGCAGCCGGACCTCGTCGCCCGTGCGCTCGATCTCCGCGCGCGCGATGCCTGCCATCTTCAGCCGCTTCTTGACGTACTCGCGGATCTTCACGTCCTCGACGATGAGCGTGCCGAAGCGCGACTTGCTCGCGAACCAGCGCGACTGCCAGCCACGCGTTATCCCCACGCGGAAGCCGTACGGGTGAATCTTCTGGCCCATCTAAGTCTCCCAGTTCGAACGCCCCGGCCGATGGTGCCCTACCCGGCGGCCCTCGGTCGAAGCTCGATCTCTATATGGGCGCGCCGTTTCAGGATCGGCCTCACCCGCCCGTGGGGGCCCGCCCTCCAGCGCTTGAGCGTCGGTCCCTCGTCCGCGACGGCCTTCGAGATGACCAGGTCCTCGACGTCAGCGCCGGCCTGCTCGGCGTTCGACATCGCCGAGAGGAGCACCCGGTCCACGAACAGCGCCCCGCGCCTTTTACTGAACTTCAGCGCCTCGCGCGCATCGCTCGCGTCCAGCCCCCTGATCAGATCGATCACGGGACGGATCTTGAACGCCGACATCCGGCAGAAGTAATGAGCTGCCCGGTACATCAGGTCCCCGGTCTCTGTCGCGTCCCCTTGCTTGGCCACGTCGAGTATCCTCTGCTCAATGTCCTGACGCTACGCGGCCGTCACTTCCCTCGATTGCGAACGGCGCCGCGGAACGGCCCACCCCGTCGATTTCAGCTGCATTCTCACCGCGGCTTGGGTGTTGCCGGGCCCCTCGATGCACCGCCGTGCTGGCGGAAGACCCGCGTCGGCGAGAACTCCCCCAGCCTGTGCCCCACCATATCCTCGGTCACGAAGACCTTGATGAACGTCTTACCGTTGTGCACGTTGAACGTGTGCCCCACGAAGTCGGGAACGATGGTCGACGCCCTCGACCACGTCTTTATCGGCTCGTGCGAACCCGAGGTCTTCTGCTTCTGGACCTTCTTCAGAAGCTTCTCGTCGACGTAGGGCCCCTTCTTGAGCGAGCGGCTCATGTGCACTTCCTCACGCGACAACGCTACTTCTTCACCGCCGAGGTCGCAGAGAACGCCGAGAACGGCGAACTCTCTTGGGCCTCGCTGTCGGCGTCGCGCGTTGTCTTTCTGCCGTTCCCCTGCTCCCTGCTGTTCTCTGCGTCCTCGGCATCCTCTGCGGTGAACTCCCGCGTTGTCGTACTCATCTGGACTTTCTCTTCTTCCGGCCCCTCACGATGAAGGGGTTCGATATCGCGCGCCGCTTGCGCGTCTTGCCTCCCTTGGCAGGGACCCCCGAGGGGCTCTCCGGCCTGTGGCCCTTCGAGCGGCACTTGCCGCCGCCCATAGGGTGGTCGACCGGGTTCTTGGCCATGCCCCTGCTGTTGGGGCGCCTGCCCAGCCACCGGTTGCGGCCCGCCTTGCCGAGGACGATGAGCCGGTGGTCGATGTTGCTGACCTGCCCGAGCGTCGCGCGGCACGTCACGTGCACCATGCGGACCTCGCCCGAGGGGAGCGTCACCTGCGCGTAATCGCCCTCGCGCGCCATCAGCCGGGCGGCCACCCCCGCCGAGCGCGCGAGCTGCCCCCCCTTGCCGGGCTTGAGCTCGACGTTGTGAATCGACGAGGCCAACGGTATGTTCGACAGCGGCATGGCGTTGCCGACCTCGGGCTCGGCTTCGGGGCCGTTCATGATGATCCGGCCGACCTCGAGGCCGTCGGGGCAGATGATGTAGCGTTTCTCGCCGTCGGCGTAGACGATGAGTGCGATCCTCGCCGAGCGGTTGGGGTCGTACTCGATCGCGGCGACCTTGCCGGGGATGCCGTCCTTGTCGCGCCGGAAGTCGATCCGGCGGTACCTGCGCCGGTGCCCGCCGCCTCGGCCGCGGGCCGTCATCCGCCCGCGAGCGTTCCTGCCGCCTGAACGCCCCCGGCTCTCGGTGAGCGAGCGCTCGGGCTTCTTCTTCGTGAGGCCCGAGAAGTCGGCGACGCTCCCGCCGCGACGGCCGGGCGATGTCGGCTTGTAGATCCTTACAGGCACCGTCTACTCCCTTTTTGTTGCAACCGGCCTAGCAACGGACTCGGCCGATTTGCATATCGGCGGAGCTGCTCGTAACATCTTCACTTCGGTATCGATCCCGCGCGGCTGAACGGGTACACCCGGAGCCGGACGACCCCCTTTATCAGGTCCTCGTCTATCGTGCCCAGCCCGGAGTGACTGTCCCTGCTGCGGGGCCTGTTGTCCCCCAGGACGAAGTACTGGCCATCCGGCACCTTCTCCGGCTCGAACGTGACCAGGTCCTTCACGAAGTCGAAGTCCTGCGGGACGTGCTCGCCGTTCACGTAGAGCTCCCCGCCGCGCATCTCTATTGTTTCGCCCGGCAGCCCCACCACGCGCTTTACGTAGTCGTCGCCCCTCCTGTCGGGGCACCGGAAAACAATGACGTCGAACCGGCCGATCGACCCGAAGCGGTGGGTGAGCTTGTCCACCACGAGCCGGTCCCCCTGCCCGAGGCTCGGGTCCATCGAGTGCCCCAGGACGACGGACACCTGAAAGACGAACAGCCACAAGAGCGCCGCGACGACGGCGACCTCGAGCCCGGACTTAACGAGCCCCAGCCCCCACCAGAGCCAGCGGGCGGCCTTCGACCTCGGGGGCTTCTCGGGCGCTGTTGGCCCGGCTTCGCCCGACTGGTCTTTCAGTAGATCTCTATCGTCTGACCCGGGGCCAGACGCACGACGGTCTTCTTCCATTGCCTCGTATGTCCCTGATGCGTCCCCACTCGCCGGCGCTTGCGCCGGACGGGGAGCGTCCTCACGCTCACTACCTTGACCTTGAAAAGCTCCTCCACGGCCTTGCGGATGTCGATCTTGTTCGCCTTCGGGTGGGCCTCGAACGTGTACAACCGCACCGGCGCCCTGCCCTTGCGGCGTCTGCCCGATGCGTTCTCCATGAGCCGATGGCTCTTCTCGGTGACGATCGGCCGCCGGATGATCGTATGGCAGTCTTTCATCGCGGCGTCCCTTCCGCGCGCGCTTTCGCACCGCGCCCGGATCGCCCACGCCCGTTAGGGCGGGCCGGACCGCCGGGGGAGCCTGACCTTCGGCCTGATCGAGCCTTCCTGGTGCCGGGCGCCGCAGCGAGGATATCGCCGAGGGTCTCGACGACCTCCCGGGGCAGGACGAGCCTGTCGTGCGCCAGTACCTCCAGCGCGTTCAGGTGCTTCACGGGCGCGACGCCCAGGCGTGGGATGTTGCGCGAGGACTTGTGGAATATAGGATCGTGCCCAGCCAACGCTATCAGGCACGACCCGTGGATACCCAGCGCCCGGAGCATCGTTGCCAAGCGTTTTGTCTTCGGTTCGTCGAAGGCCGTCGCTTCTATCACCGTCACCTGGTTGTCGCGGAACTTCGAGAGGAGAGCGGATCGGAGGGCCTGCCTGCGCATCGACCTGGTGATGCCCTGCCTGAAGTCCCTGGGCTTGGGCGGGAAGATGACCCCGCCGCCGCGCCACAGCGGCGAGCGTCTCATGCCCGCGCGCGCCCGACCGGTGTGCTTCTGGCGCCAGGGCTTGCGGCCGGACCCGGCGCACTCGGCCTTGGTCTTGGCCGAGGCCGTGCCCTGGCGGCGGGCCGCCATGTAGGAGACCACGACCTGGTGAAGCAGGCGCGGCCTGATCCTGTCGCCGAGCACGGTCTCGTCGAACGCGACCGTGCCGGTCACCTCGCCGGCCTCGTTGTGGACTTCAAGCTCGACCATGTCGCCTCGCAAGCCGCAGGCCTAACGCCCTCCGGCTCAAAGTGTGCGGTGCCAGGACGCTCTTCCCCTACCCGCTGCTTCCGGGCGTGAAAGAACGCCTGCGCACCGCAGCAATCCGCGCGCCGATCACAAATGGATGATTAGGCAGACCTTACGGCCGACCTCGCGCAAACAGAGGCGTGAATGGTATGTGCTGCCACGACCGAAGTCAACCGGATTTACGAATATTTCGCGTCTTTCGCCGCCCACGGCTGCCGGCCGCCCTCATCCTCCCCGGCAGCTCAGAGGCTGTCTCAAAGCCCTCTCAAGCCGCATGGGCGTCCTGCCGGGAGCATGGGATCCAGCCCGGCAAGGCGTCTCAGGGCTTCTCGCCCTTCTGGCCGGAAATCTTCTCCCGCGTCTTCATGAGGTTGTCCAGGTCCCACTGGTCCCACCTGCCGAGCGTGCCGTCGGCGGTGGCCTTCTCTATGTGCCGCTTCTCCTTCTCGATGAGTCTGTCGACGTAAGGCAGAGCTTCCTTCGCCTTGGTGCCCATCCCGTCGAGCACGTCCCTGCCCCGCTGCCGGATGTAGGCGCGTTCCATCCCCGCGAGGCCCTTGCCGATGACGAGGGCGAGCTCCTTACTGCCAGCGGCCGTCGTCATGAGCGATTTCAGAGACCGGCTCATGCTGTTCAGGCACATGATATGCCGCTCGCGCAAGAGCGTTCCGGCGAGCCGGACGGCGTACCTGTCGGCCTCCGGACTTCCCACGCCCGCCAGTACCATAGCCGCGGCCTCGCGGAGCCACCATTCGTCGTCGCTCAGGAACTGGGCGACCTTGGGCAGGTGCGGCGCCGCCTCCTTGCCGCAGCGGCTGAGCGCGAGGAGTGCCCCGTCCCGGACGTACAGCGCCTCGTGCTCGAGCAGCGGGACGAGGTAGGGCACGACCTTGGCGGCCCTTTCGGGCGTCGGGGCGGGCCGTTTCTTCATACGATCCGCGGCCCACCCGCCGAAGCCGCTTATCGCGTCACAGGAGGCGCGGACGATGCGCTTGTCCTTCGACTTGAGGCCCCGGATGATGAAGGGGTCTGCCCCCTCGTCCTTGGCCAGCATCGCGTGGGAGGCCCGCACTCTGATCACGGGCGAGTAGTGCGCGAAGTACTCGTAGATGTCCTTCGGCGCCATGGTCCCGCTCGCGAGCCTGTCGCAGATCTCCTACCCGTCCTCGTTCGGCTTCCCCTCGGGATCCGTCTCAAGCGCAGCGGCGGACAGTGCAGGCAGCGTCGCCGCAAGGATCGCCGCTCCTATCTTTCGCGCTGGCCCTACAACGCGGGACCTCACCGCAGAGGTCGCGGAGAACGCAGAGAACGGCAGGAACATTGGGCAAAGACGGCGACTACGGTTTCTTGTCCTCCACAGTCCATAGGTCGTTGTCTCTGCGCCCTCTGCGTCCTCCGCGGTGAGGAAGTAGTGTTGTCGCGCCATGGCTCCGCTCATCGCACCTCCCTCTGTGCATAGAGCCCTATGTCGAACGCCTTGCTCGTCCCCTTCGTGCGCACCGCGAGGACGTTACGCCCCTTCTTGAGGAATCGCAGGGCGGAGGGCTTCAGGTGCACGGGCGTCCATTCCTCCCTGCCCGGGTCGACCCAGGCCACGCAATGGCCGTTCAGGTAGACCACCGCCCTCGCCTGCCGCCCCGGGTTCCTGACGTAGATGCTCGAGCGCGCGAAGAGCGTCGCGGGCGCCTCGAACCGTATGCGGAAGTAGTGTTGCGCGGCGCCGCGGGGCGGCTTGAGCTTCGAACCGCGCTCGCTTGAAAGCGGCCCTTCGGCCCCGGTCCACCGGCTGTCGTCGAAGTCCGGCTGCCTCCACTCGGCCGGAGGCTCGGCCGAAAGCTCCGGGGGCTGGTCCCGGTCCCGTCTGGTCGCCGTCACCGCGAAGTACCGGTACACGGGCGGCGGCTTGTCCTTGTGCATCCCGACGGCCGGCAGCAGCGCTTGCCACTGCTGTACGAACTCATCTTTGACGTGGCCGTTCTCGCGCAGCCACTTCATCGACATCCACTGGGTCCAGTTGCCGCCCTTTGTTGCGGCGAGGCGCTTGACCCCGGCCAGGGCCGCCGGATCCTTCTCCTTGTGATCCCAGTAGCGCCGGAGGCACAGGGCGCCGGTGTGGATCCACTTCGAGGCATCGGGCGACGTGGCCAGGAGGTCGGCCGCAAGGCGCGCGTATATGCCGACGTCCTTCGATGCGGCCAGCCTCTCGATGACTTCGCGCGATGCCGGCACGGTGTAGACCAGCCAGCGATACTCGTCGTACCGCTTGGCCGCCTCGAGGATCGTCCTGTACTTTCCGGACCCGACCTCCTTCAGGATATCCCGGCACCGCCGCAGCTTGCCCCCGCACATCGCGTCGAGGCCGTCGGCGACCGCCCTCGCCATGACCGGGTTGTCCTCCTCGAGCGCGCGCTCGGCCTTCTTGAGAGAAAGCGCGATGTCCATCTCCTTCGCCCTGGCGGCCTTGAGGAGCTGTCTGCCCCGGAGTGTATCGCCCTTCACGGTCCTGCGCAGCTCGTCGAACTTGAGCTCCTGGTAGAGTTCCAGGGCCCTCGCGAGCCACTCCGGCCGCTCGCCCGCGGCGAAGACGCTTTCGGGCCCGCCGAATATACGCAGGCTCCGCATCGGCACACCGTAGACGAGCGCGCCCCCGCCGGTGTTGAAGACGGGCCCCTGGAACATGTACGCGGTCCCCGTAACGCTGTGCGGCATGAGGAAGGCTCCGTCCCACCGCCGGCCGACGTGCTGCATCCACTTCCAGTGGTCGAGCGTCCGCCGGTAGTCCGGGTGGTGGGGGTTGAAGCCGCCCGCGACGCTGCCCCAGAAGAAACCCATGAAGCCGCCCGAGTGCCCTTTGACACGGTGCGCCGGGAAGTCGGTGCACAGACGCCCGTAGAGCGCGGCGGTCCGCTCGTCGCCCTTCACGGCGAAGGCGAGGCACGCCAGGGAGTCCTTGCTGTTGCCCGTACCGTTGTACTCCGGACGGTGATCGCCGTAGGGGACGGTGCCGGTGTCCGCGAATCGCGCGAAGAATCGGCGCGCCCGGGCGAGCGTCTTCTCGCTCCTGACGCCGCACTCCTCGAACAGCTCCAGCGCCAGCCAGCAGGCGAGCCCCTGTCGACCTCGCGCACGATCAGGACGTCTTCGAGCATCCACCCCGCCAGGCCCGTGGGCCCGAAGACCGTGGGGTAGTAGAAGGAGCTCCCCTCGAGCACGACGTCCGGCGAGAGATCGTCCAGCTTATAGAATGCCGAGTCGGACTTCCCGGCGGCCCACCCCCGGTCGGCGACCGCCGTGAGGACCGCCGTCAGAATCAGCAACGAACAGGCCCGGCGGCCGGAAGAGCGCCCGTTCCCCCTCATGCCTGTCCCCCCTCGTGATCGAACCGACATCTCCTGTGCGCTGCCCGGCGCGGGCCGCCCACTCCCGGCATGCTGTCGCGACCTCCTGTCGACCGCAAGCTCTCTTCCGGTCGGCCTCACCGAACGGGTGCGTGTATCGATTCGGGCGGGCCCGAGGGCTGGAGGTCAGCGGCCGGCCGCCTGTGCGGCAGCAGACAGGCGTAGCGTCAAGCTCTTTCCAAAAGGTTACCTGGCGCGGCCGCGCAGCGTCGGGCTCTTTCCAAAAGGTTACCTGGCGCGGCAGTGACGCGGCGGGCCTATCCGCGCTTGCCCTTCCTCGCGAGGAGATCAACGGCTTCCTCGATCACCTTCGCGTACGGCTCGCCCTTGCGTGTGAGCCTGTCGAGCTCGCGCTTCGTCCACGCCCGTTAGGGCAGGCCGGACGCTCAAAGGAGCCTGACCTTCGGCCTCACGTAGACCCGTACGTGGACCGTCCGGCCTTCTTCGCTCGCTGCCATCGCTCCCTCGCTCCCCTCCGCCTGCGCGGCCGCCGTCACCCGACCGTCGGCTACGCCGCGGCGAAGCCCCGGCCGGGGGTTCCTGGCCGCCGGCCCGACGACCGCGCCGCCTCCTCGGGCCGGCCCTCCCGGCCCGGCCCGTCCTCGCGCCCCGCCTCAAGCCGCGCTCACCGTGAATACACAGACGACCATGTATGCACGGTGCAGCCGATCTGCCGTGTATACTGTGTATACGTGGTGAACTGTGTATACTCAGTGCACGCGGTATACTGTGTGTACCGTGTATACCCAGTGCACGCGGTTCACCGTGTATACTGTGTATACGCGGCGAACTGCGCATGCGTCAACGTGGTTTGCGGCGTTGGCGCGGCATACACGGTCGACGCCGCACGGGGAGCTTCTGCAAGTGAGCCCGAGCCGGCTCGAACATCTCCTCGCTCTCCCGGCCCGGCCGGTCGCGCGGTTCGACGCGCCGTCGCCGCAAGGGCTACGGCATGGGGACGGCCGAACCGGCCGAGGTC